>WNGL01005960.1_pt1 | contig 28095 bp, 28 predicted proteins | sample 5400591 | NCBI WGS metagenome assembly WNGL01 (sample SAMN13153377, study PRJNA577476) | soil metagenome | isolation source: 80 cm soil or saprolite under Garry oak tree replicate 1 | place: USA:California | collected 2016-06-15 | reverse complement strand
AGCACCGCGCCAAGGCGATGGCGATCATAGGCGGTTCGATCGGCTTGAGTTTTGCCGTGTCGCTCGTCGCCGCGCCGGCGCTTTATCACGGCATCGGGATGGACGGAATCTTCACCTTCGCCGGCGCGCTGTCGCTCGCTGCGATCTGGATGACGCTCTTCGTGGTCCCCGCGGAACCTCGAGGCGGCGGCGACCCCCTGCCTCGGGCGCGGTCCGGGGCGCTTCGCGAGACCTTGCGCAACCCCGAGCAGCTGCGGCTGAACCTCGGCATCTTCTCGCTCCACGCCGTGCAGATGGCGATTTTTGTCGTGATTCCCGCGGCGTTCGTCCGCTACGGGGGCCTCGCCGTCACCGAGCATTGGAAAATATATCTGCCGGTGGTGATCGGCTCGTTCGTTCTCATGGCGCCGCCCTTGATCCAGTCGGAACGCCGGGGCCGCCTCAAGTTTCTTTTCATGAGCGCGATCGTCCTCCTGCTTGCCGTTGAGCTCGGTTTCGCGGTGTGCTACACGAACTTCCAGATGGCCGTCACACTGCTGCTCGCCTTCTTCGTCGCCTTTAACATCCTCGAAGCGAGCCTGCCGTCTTTCGTGTCCCGGATCGCGCCGGCGGCCTCGCGCGGCGCCGCGCTCGGGGTGTACAACACCACCCAGTCGCTGGGGCTGTTCGTCGGCGGGGCCCTCGGGGGCTGGCTCGCCGGGCGTTTCGGCGATTCCGCAGTCTTTGTATTCGGAATCGCGATTGTCGCGTTATGGCTGGGGACGGCATGGCAAATGCGCGTTCCGGGTGAATCTGCGGAGCGGATCTTCCCGGTGGGCACGGGGGCCGATCCGGTCGCGTTGCGCGAGGGACTCTTGCGTCTGCGCGGGGTGCGCGACGCCGTGATCGCGCCCGAACGAGGCGTCGTCCGGTTAACCGTGTATCCTGATTCGTTCGACGCAAACACGGCGAGAAAATTGATCGAGGGGGAAAACTAAATGGCTTCGGTAAACAAAGTGATTCTCGTAGGCAACCTCGGGCGCGATCCCGAGACGCGTTACAACCCCGAAGGCGGGGCGATCACCAACATCTCGGTCGCCACCACGGATACCTGGAAGGACAAGGCGAGCGGCGAAAAGCAGGAACGCACCGAATGGCACCGCGTGGTGTTCTTCAGCCGGCTCGCGGAAATCGCGGGCGAGTATCTCAAGAAGGGCTCGCAGGTCTACATCGAGGGATCCTTGCGAACGCGCAAGTGGCAGGACAAGGAAGGGAAGGAGCGTACGACCACCGAAATCGTCGCCGACCGCATGCAGATGCTCGGCAGCCGGCAAGGGGCGGGCGATACGGGCGCCCGGGAAGCGAAAGAGCCCGCCGCCGCGGGCGAGGCCAAGGCCGCCAAGAAACCGGCGGGCAAGTTCGACGACATGGAAGACGACATCCCGTTCTAAGGGCTTCCTCGCCGGCACAGCAGCAGGACTTCCCCGACCTCGGCGGTGTCGATGAGGCCCTGTGCCAGCGCCAGCGGTTTTTGAAAGCGCACGCCCAAGGGCATCATCACGCGGTTGTAGGTCCACATTGCCAGTTCGCGCTGGTGAATCAGGAACCACATGCCGAGGTCCACCAAACGCGAGGATTTCGGCATCATCCCGAAGGCGGCGCTGCGCTCTACCGCGAAGCCGTGCCGCGCGAGCTTGGCCCTCAATTCCGTCGGCTCGTAGCGGTGCCGGTGGCCGACGAAGGCGTCGAACCCCGACCACTTCGCGGGATGCAGCGGCACCGACGTGATCAGCGCGGCCCCCGACGCCGCCACGCGCGAGAGCTCCGCCAGGGCGAGCTCGTCGTCGTCGACGTGCTCGATCACATCGAAGGCGCAGATCAGGTCGAAACCCGCATTGCCGTAGGGCAGCGCCGTGATGGAGCCGAGCGTCCCGGAGCCGCCGCGCGCGCGCAGCTTTTCCAGCGCCGCCACGCTTATATCGATGAACTGCGTACCCTCGATCGGGAGGCGGGGGCGCAATCCCGGCGCCACCTCCAGCCGGCGCTGCGCCGGAGCGAGCAGCGAGCGGACCAGGGGCCAGGTGTTGAAACGCTCGGGCTCGATCAGGCGCGCGTCCCTCCACAGCGCGTTGTAGAAATGCCGGTTGACTTCGAGCAGCTCGGATTCCGTGCGGGCGGGAATCAGCGAAGTCATCTAAGACCGCCGAGTTGGAGGCTGAGCGCTTATAATGAAATGTCCAGCACCTTACGGTTTCTGATCGCAAATGAATAGTGCCATGAAACAGGACAACCTGACTGTCCTCAGTGAATTCCTGCACAAGCGCGAAAACATCGATCCCGCCCGGGTGACGCCCGAGACCTCCCTCGAGGAACTCAAGGTCGATTCGCTCCTGCTGCTCGAACTCCTGTTCGAATTCGAGGACAGGCTCGGCGTCAAGATGCCGCAGGACGTTCCCCGACCCAAGACCGTCGGTGACCTGCTGGGGATCGTGGACAGGGTCACAGCCGGAAACGGCGTCTGAATGGCGAGCGCGCGGCGCGTTGCCGTTACCGGCCTGGGGCTGGTCAACCCTTTTGGTGGGGACCTTGCGGACTTCTTCGGCCGGATGCTGCGAGGCGAATCGGCGATCCGCCTCTACACTCGCGAGGACGACGTGCCCAGGCCGGTTTCCGTCCCGGCGGTCCGTTGCGCGAATTTCGACGCCGACGCGGCACTGGGCCGATCTCTTTCCTACACCATGGACCGCTACAGCCAGCTCGGGGCCACGGCGGCCTTCTCGGCATGGCGCGATGCCGGGCTTCCCGAGACCAAGGACGCCCCGCGCAACGACTGGGGCGTCTCCTGGGGCACGGCGCTGGGCGGTACGCTGACGTTCGAGAGCGGCTATATCGAGATGCTGCGTAACGGCCGCGAGCGCGTGCCGCCGCTTTCGGTCGTGCTCGGAATGAGCAACGCAGCCGCTTCCCACATATCGATCCAGCTCGGCCTGGGGGCTTCCTGCGCGACCTATTCGGTCGCGTGTGCCTCATCGGCAGTCGCGATCGGCGAGGCCTTGCCGAAGATCCGCTCGGGCGAAGCGACGCTGATGGTCGTGGGCGGGTCCGAAGCGCCGCTCTCCTACGGCGTGGTGCGCGCCTGGGAAGCGATGCGCATTCTTGCCCTGGGCGACGCGGCATCCGCCGTGCGCGCCTGCCGCCCGTTCAGCTCGGATCGGCAGGGCCTGGTGCTCGGCGAAGGGGCGGGCGCAATGATCCTCGAAGACTGGGACCACGCGGTTCGGCGCGGCGCGAGGATTTACGCCGAATTCGCGGGGTGTGGCAGCACTTCCGACCACGAGCACCTCGTCCGGCCCAATGTCGATGGACAGATGCGCGCCATGCGCATGGCAATTCAGGACGGCGCCATGACGCCCGACGAGATCGATTACATCAACGCGCATGGCACGGCGACGCGCGAAGGCGACCCGGTCGAAATCGCGGCCATCCGCGGTGTATTCGGATCGCGTTCCGCGGCCGTCGCTGTCAGCGCTACGAAGTCGATGCATGCGCACATGCTGGGCGCAACGGGCGTGATCGAAGCGATCATCACCGTGCTGTCTCTCGCGTCGCAGGAGGCGCCCCCGACCGCGTACCTCGACGATCTGGACCGCGAATGCACCGGTGTACGCCACATTACCGGTGCATCTCTGCGCGGCAGCCTGCGGGCCGCGCTTTCCAACTCCTTCGCATTCGGGGGCAGCAACACGGTGCTCGCATTCCGCGCGGCTCATTGAGTCCACGCGCGGGCGTAAATCACGAAGGTCTCATCCGACGGATCGCGAGGTGCGGCAGGCGCAGCACGAAGCCGAGGAAAAGACGGACGTGCATCCAGGTCAGCAGCGCGTTGTCGCGCCAGTAGTTGAAATGCGACACGCCGCCCTCGTCGGGGTGGAAATACCGCACGGGCGCAGGTCTATTGAGCGGGCGCACCCCCAGCCAGCACATCCGCACGACCGCTTCCGGGTCGAAGTCGAAGCGGCGCATCCAGACCTGCTCGCGCATCACCTTGCGCAGGGGTGCGATCGGGTACACCCTGAAGCCAAACAGCGAATCGCCGATTCCCGTCCAGAGCGTTTCGAGGTTGGCCCACCAGTTGGATACACGGCGCCCCCTCACGCGCAGATTCGGCGCGCTCGCGTCGAACACCGGAACACCCAGCACCATGCAGGAAGGCTCGGCGAGGGAAGCCGTCATGAACTCGCCGATCATCGCGCTGGGGTGCTGCCCGTCGGAATCCATTGTCAGAACGTGCGTGAAGCCGGCGGCCTGCGCAAGTTCGATGCCGTGCAGCACGGCCGCGCCCTTGCCCCCGTTCCTGGGCAGTACGATCACCTTCAGACCGGGATCGACCTTGGCCATCGCGAGCAATTCTTCGGCCGTCCCGTCGGTGGCTGCGCCAGGATGCCTGCGGCATCGATGCCATCCGGGCGGCCGAGCTCCGATGCGAGATAGGCTTCCAGTTCCGCGATCATCTCTCTCAAATTATCCCTGGGCATGAAACGCCTTCCCAGCCGAACGCGGTAGCAGACCGGCATCGAAGGGATGCGATAAAGGGGCCAGCCCTTGGACAGAAAGGGCGATGTGGTTTCGATCAACACCGTCTGAATGGGAACGCCGGAGCGCTTCGAGACGAGGGCCGCTCCTCCCTTCAGACGATTGATCGGCCGGCGCGTCGTGCGGGTTCCTTCCGGAAAGAGCAGGAGCTGGCTGCCGGACCTGAGGTTCTGCACTGCCTGTGTCGCCGCTCCGATGAAGTCATCGTTGCGTATGTAGCCGGATAGGCGCGCCGATGCTCCATAAATCGGATTGTCGATCAGCTTGGCCTTCATCACGCAAGCCACGTCGGGCAGGCGCGAGAGGACCATGACCGCGTCCAGGAGACTGGGGTGGTTGGGTGCGATGATCAAAGGTCCGGCTCCGCGCAAGGCGTCCAGCGCACCGAGATCGAAGCGAATGGCCCCGGTCAGCGTGGATAAGCAGAGATAGCAGCGAAATCCCCAGCTGGTGATCGAGCGACCGACTACCTTCCCCCGTTCCTCGGGCAGCACGTAGCCAAGGAATGCCGCGACCACCGACCATACCAAGCACATCAAGCCAAAGACGAGCAGACCCGAGTAAACGACGAGGTATCCATAAGCGGCGCGCAAGCCCGTCCGGATGATCGGCGTTGCGGATCCCTGCAAGAGCATGGCTCTCCGTCCTGTTCGTGAGACAGATTCACCACCCTAACACAGGACGCGGCGGGAATAACTGCCCGTGTTCCGTCGCATTTGCCCGGAAGCCACGGTAAAATCCCGATTTCCCGATTTCGGGATATCGGAGGAACTGCTCTCGTGGACGCGAGGCGGCGCGAAGTGTTGAAGACCGGTGGCGGTGTGCTCGCCCTGGCGGCTGCGGGGGTCATCAGGTCCGGCGAGGCACTCGGGCAGGAATGGAACAAGGCGGCGTTCGACACGAAGAGCGTCGCCGAGACGGTAAAGGCGCTGGGCGGCAGCGGCTCGACCCCGAGCAGCGGCGTCGAGATCACCGCGCCGGACATCGCGGAAAACGGAGCGGTCGTGCCGATCGCCGTGGAGAGCAGGCTCCCGCGGACGCAAGCCATCGCCATCCTGATCGAAAAGAACCCGAACACGCTGTCCGCGGAATTCGCGATCCCTTCGGGCACCGACCCGTTCGTCAGCACCCGCGTCAAGATGGCGGAGACGTCGAATATCTACGCGCTCGTAGTCGCGGACGGCAAATACTTCCATGCGGTGAAGGAGATCAAAGTGACGATCGGTGGATGCGGGGGTTGATATGGCGGACCCGATGCGCATCCGCGCCAACATGACGGGCGACAAGGTCGAGGTGAAGGTGCTGATGGCGCACGAGATGGAGACCGGACTGCGCAAAGACGCAAGCGGCAATGCCATTCCTGCGCATTTCATCCGGAACGTGACCGTAACGCATGGCGGCAAGACCGTGCTGTCGGCGCAGTGGGGAACCTCGGTTTCGCGCAATCCCTTCCTGCATTTTCGCTTCAAAGGCGGCAAGCCTGGCGAGAAAGTGACGATCACCTGGCTCGACAACAAGGGCGAGAAGAGAACCGACGAGGCGGTCATCGCCGGCGGCTGACGCTCGTCCCGGCACAACCACGAGGAAGAGAGTCATGGGTATTCAGCGCGTCCTGGCCGGGGTGCTCGCGGCGACCTTGCCGTGCTTTTCCCCGGCCCAGCAGGACACCCTGAGGGAAATCGAGCGCTACCGCCAGCTCCTGCAGGAGAGCAATCCCGCCGAGCTGTACGAGGCGCGCGGCGCCGAGCACTGGACGCGCAAGCGCGGACCGAAGAGCTCTTCGCTCGAGCTCTGCGACCTCGGCCTCGGGCCCGGTGTCGTCAAGGGCGCCTACGCGCGGCTGCCGCGCTACTTTGCCGACACCGACCGCGTGCAGGACCTCGAGTCGCGTCTGGTCACCTGCATGGTGGCGCTGCAAGGGTTCGCTCCCGAAGAAGCCAGACGCAACCCGTTTTCCGGGACGGGAGCGCCGATGATCACGACGGACCCTTATTCCGGCGTGGGTCAGCGGTCGGTGATGACTGATCTGGTTGCCTGGATCGCATCCGAGTCGCGCGGCATGACGATCGCCCCGCCGATGTCCCATCCGAAAGAGCGCCTGGCCTATCAGGCGGGCGAAAGGCTTTTCTACTTTCGCGCCGGACCGTATGACTTCGGCTGCATCACCTGCCACGGCGAGGAAGGAAAACGGATCCGGTTGCAGAATCTGCCGAAAATGACCAATGCCAAAGACGCGCAACGCGCGTTCGGCACCTGGCCCGCATACCGCGTCTCGGAGGGCGAGTTGCGCTCCATGCAATGGCGAATGTGGGAGTGCGTCCGGCAGATGCGCTTCCCGGAGCTGGAGTTCGCTTCCGATGCGTCAATCGCACTGATCATGTTCCTCGCCAAACGAGCCGAGGGCGGAACGTTCGACGCTCCGGCGATCAAGCGATGAAGGCCGAAATGCAGCCGAAAATGATTCTGGCCCTTGCGCTTTCCGGGATCTGCGTCGCAGGGTGCGCAACACGGCCGTCCGATTCGGAGACCGAGCGCGCGGTGGCCGAGATGATCAAGACCTCGTTCAGGACTCGTGGCCAGGCGACGATCGCTCGTCTGAGCCAGGATGACGCGCAGGCGCTCTGCAGCAAGCACGCCGGAGAATTGCCCAAAGGCGTGAGCGAGGGGATCGAAAAGGCGCAACAGGCGACCATCCGCTATCCGAGTTCCGGCAAGCTCATGGGCGACTGGCGCGAGGGGGAGCGAATCGCGCAAAGCGGCGTCGGCAAGCAGTTCACCGACGCCCCGACCCGCCCGGCGGGCGGCAGCTGCTACAACTGCCACCAGCTCTCCAAGCAGGAACTGTCGTTCGGCACGATCGGCCCGAGCCTCTACCAGTTCGGCAAGCAGCGTGGCGCGAGCGCGGCGATCCAGAAGTACACCTATGGCAAGATCTACAATGCCGAGGCGTTCTCGGCCTGCTCCAACATGCCGCGCTTCGGCTACAACGGCGTGCTGACCGAGGAGCAGATCACGCACCTCGTTGCGCTGCTGCTCGACCCGGACTCTCCCGTCAACAAGTGACGCTGTCGCGTCGCGAATTTCTGCAAGCGCTCGCCACGGCGGCCGCGGCGGGTCTTCCGCTAGCTTCGCGCTCGCAGGACGAAACTTTCTACGACTTGCCGCGGTTCGGCAACGTATCGCTGCTGCACTTCACCGACTGCCACGCCCAGCTGCTGCCGGCCCATTTCCGCGAGCCGAGCGTCAATCTCGGCGTGGCCGTGAGCGCGAACCGCCCGCCGCACCTGGTCGGCGAGGCGCTGCTGAAGCATTTCCAGCTCCGGCCGGGAAGCCGCGAAGCGCACGCCTTCACCCATCTCGACTTCGCGCAGGCGGCGAAGACGTACGGAAAGCTCGGCGGCTTCGCGCACCTTGCAACGCTCGTGAAGAAGGTCCGCGACGAGCGGGGCGCGAGCCTGCTGCTCGACGGCGGCGATACCTGGCAGGGATCGGCGACCTCGCTCTGGACGCGCGGGCAGGACATGATCGAGGCGCAGAAGCTGCTCGGCATCGACATGACGACCGGGCACTGGGAGTTCACTTACGGGGCGGCGCGCGTGAAGGAAGTCGTGGACCGCGATTTCGCCGGGAAGATCGAATTTCTCGCGCAGAACGTCGAGACCAACGATTTCGGCGACCCGGTATTCAAGCCGTACACGATTCGCGAGCTGGCGGGTGTGTCGGTCGGGATCATCGGCCAGGCGTTTCCCTACACGCCGATCGCCCATCCGCGCCGGTTCGTCGCCGAATGGAGATTCGGCATCGAGGAAGAGCGTCTCCAGAGACGCGTGAACGAAGTCCGAGGCAAGGGCGCGAGGGTCGTTGCACTGCTCTCGCACAACGGGATGGACGTCGACCTGAAGCTCGCCTCGCGCGTCACCGGCATCGACGTGATCCTCGGTGGCCACACGCACGACGGCGTGCCCGTGCCGATCGTCGTCGCGAACGCGTCGGGGAAGACGCTGGTGACCAACGCGGGCTCGAACGGCAAGTTCCTCGCCGTCCTCGATCTGGCCGTGAAGGACGGGCGAATCTCGGACTATCGCTACCGGCTGCTTCCCGTGTTCGCCAAGCTCTTGCGGCCGGACGCCGGAATGGCGCGTCTGATCGAGGCGCAGCGCTCGCCGTATGCGGGCAAGCTCTCGGAGCGGCTCGCACTCACCGAAGCGCTGCTCTACCGCCGCGGCAACTTCAACGGCTCGTTCGACCAGCTGATCCTCGATGCGCTGATGGAAGCGAAGGGTGCCCCAATCGCATTTTCGCCCGGCTTCCGCTGGGGCGCGACGCTCCTGCCGGGCGAGGCCGTCACTCTCGAAGACGTCATGAGCCAGACCGCGATCACTTATCCCCATACCGTCGTGACGGAGATGAGCGGGAGCACGATCAAGGCGGTGCTCGAAGACGTTTGCGACAACCTCTTCAACCCCGATCCTTACTATCAGCAGGGCGGGGACATGGTTCGGGTGGGCGGGATGACTTACAGCTGCGAGCCCGGCGCCCAAAGGGGCGCGCGCATCGGCGACATGCGCATCGGCGAGCGTCCGCTCGAGCCGGGCAAGACCTACAAGGTCGCGAGCTGGGCGTCAGTGGCCGAGGGCGTTCGCGACGAAGGCGAGCCGGCGTGGGATCTGCTCGCCCGGTACCTGCGCGAGAAGAAGATCGTGAAGCCGCGCAAACTCAACGTGCCGCGCCTCATCGGCGTGAAAGGCAACCGCGGCCTGGCTTGAATCTCGCCCGGGCGCCCCGATTCTTCCGAAGTAAGTTCGCAGGGTATAATCAACGGCTTGCATTCGGAGGTTCCATGCCGATTTACGAATATCGTTGCTCCTCCTGCGGGTTCCAGAAGGAATACCTGCAGAAGCTCAGCGACCCGATTCTCACCGACTGTCCAGAGTGCGGCAAGCAGACGTTCTCCAAGATGCTGAGCGCGGCGGGATTCCAGTTGAAGGGCAGCGGCTGGTACGCGACCGACTTCAGGAACAGCGGCGCCAAACCGGCGGCGAAGCCGGACGCCAAGAGCGCGACCGCCTCGGGCGGCAAGGACAAGGGCGACGCAAAGTCCGACACGAAGTCCGACACGAAGCCCGATGCGAAGCCCGACGCGAAACCCGACAAGAAGTCCGAAGGCAAATCCGAGTCGAAATCCGAAACCGTCGGCAGCGGGGCAGACGTTCGTCCTTAGCGTGGAACGCCGCCGGGGAAGAGGCGGCGCGCGATGAAAAAATACCTCATTACCGGGCTCTTGATCTGGATCCCGCTCGCGATCACGATCTGGGTGCTGGAGCTCATCGTGACCACGATGGATCAGTCACTGCTGCTCCTGCCCCCGCAATATCAGCCCCAGGTCCTGTTCGGCCGCCAGATCCCGGGTCTAGGCGCGTTGCTCACCGTGGTCGTGGTGTTCGTCACCGGATTGCTCGCCTCCAACATCCTCGGCCAGCGGCTGCTTCTGTTTTGGGAGTACTTGCTCGGCCGCATCCCGGTCGTGAAGACTATCTACAGCGGCGTCAAACAGGTGAGCGATACGCTGTTCGCGCCCGGCGGACAGGCGTTCAGCAAGGCGCTGCTCGTGCAGTATCCCCGCGAAGGCAGCTGGACGATCGCGTTCCTCACCGGGCGCCCGGGCGGCGATGTCTCCAATCACCTCCACGGAGACTATCTGAGCGTCTACGTCCCGACCACGCCCAACCCCACTTCGGGTTTCTTCCTGATGATACGCAAGGCCGACGCAATCGAGCTCGACATGAGCGTGGACGAGGCGCTCAAGTACGTCATCTCGATGGGCGTGGTGGCGCCGGATCTTCCGGGCGCAAGAAAGCCGTAGCGGCCCGCAGGGCTTGAACGCGCACACCGGCGCGGTAAAATGCTCGCTCTCCGCGCTGGGCCGACAACCACAGATTCAAAGGAGGCTTGCATGGCCGCGTCACGCCCTACGCCCACCACCCCGTTCCCCGCTGCGGCGCCGGGATACCGGTGCGACGTGCTGGTCATCGGCGGAGGGCCCGGGGGCTCGACCATCTCGGCGTTCCTCGCGCAAAAGGGCTGGAAGGTGGTGCTGCTCGAAAAAGAACACCATCCGCGCTTTCACATCGGCGAATCGCTGCTGCCGCTCAATCTGCCGTTGCTCGAGCGCCTGGGCGTGCTCGATCAGGTGGATCAAATCGGGCTCGTCAAGCCCGGCGCCGAGTTCAATTACGAAGGCTACCAACCGGCCGTTTACTATTTCGCCAACGCCATGGACAAGTCCTACCCCTCGGCCTACGAGGTACGGCGCTCGGAGTTCGACAACTTGCTGCTCCGAAACAGCGCCGCCAGAGGCACCGAGGTGCGCGAGGGAGTCAAGGTCACCGAAGTCGAATTCCGGCGAGGCTCGACCTCGCTGGTACACGCCGTCGATGAGCACGGCGAGGCGCAATGCTGGGAGACGCGCTTCGTGGTGGACGCTTCCGGGCGCGACACCTTCCTCGCCAATCGCTTCAACATAAAGAGCCGCAACCCGGTGCACAGCAGTTCCGCGGTGTTCGGCCACTTCAAGGGCGCGGTGCGCCGCCCCGGGCGCGACGAAGGCAACATCAGCGTCTACTGGTTCGATCACGGCTGGTACTGGATGATCCCGCTGCGCGATGGCGCGATGAGCGTCGGCGCCGTGTGCTGGACTTACTACATGAAGTCCCGCAAGGTGAGCGTGGATCAGTTCCTGCTCGACACCATCGCGCTGTGCCCGATGATGGCCGAGCGCCTCAAGGACGCGAAGCTCATGGCGCCGGCGCTCGCGACCGGAAACTTTTCGTACCGCGCAACGCGCATGACGGGCGACGGCTATATCATGGTCGGGGATGCGTATGCGTTCATCGACCCGGTGTTTTCGAGCGGCGTGTTCCTGGCGATGAACAGCGGCGAGCTCGGCGCCGAGGTCGTCGATGAGGCCTTGCGCAACGGCGACGTCTCGGCGCGCAGTCTGCAGCGCTACGAAAGGACCGTGAAGCACGGCCTCAAGACCTTCTCCTGGTTCATCTACCGCATCACTACGCCCGCGCTGCGCAAGATGTTCATGTCGCCGCGCCCTGCGTTCCGGCTGGAACAAGCGATCCTGTCGCTGCTTTCGGCAGACATCTTCGGCAAAACGCCGATCCGGGGTCCTCTGCTGGTTTTCAAGGCCATTTACTACGTCACCTCGATCTTCAATTGGCGCGAGAGCCTGACGGCCTGGTTGAAACGCAAACGCGCCTGGCGCACGAAGCTCGATTTTGTCTGGAAGAGCGGTAACTGAAACGGGAGTTTCCTCGATGCATCGCTGGGCTCCTCGGCATGCGCTCGGGGTTCTGTTGCTGCTGTCCTACCCCTTTCTCACGCACGCCGCGGTCACGACGGGGCTCGCCTATTTGGCGTGGACAGCGTGGCTTTGCATCGCCGCGCTGGTGGTCCTGTCGTTTCCGGGACAGTGGGGCTTGGCGGGTTTCGCGCTGCTTGCAGCGGCGCCGCTCGTCGCCGATCCGGACGCGTTGCTGAAGTTCCCGCCGATCATCATCAATCTCGCTCTGGCCGTCTGGTTCGGAAGGACGCTGGCACCGGGTGAGGAGCCGATGATCAGCTGGTTCGCCCGCCTCGTGCGCGGAACCGAGCTTCCGCTCGAGCTCGCGCGCTATACGCGGCGCTCGACAGCCATGTGGACGGCGTTTTTCGTGAGCATGGCCGCGGCGGCCGCTGCGTTGGCGGTGCTGGCGACGCCTCAAACTTGGTCGCTGTTTGCGAACGGGATCGATTATCTTCTGGTGGGTGTGCTGTTCGTCGGCGAGTACGTTTTCCGGCGCATGCGCTATCGGCACCATTCGCACCGCTCTCTCGCCGACGTGGTTCGAACCGTGGCCCGCTCGGGTAGACTCGCGCCGCGCCGGACCGCGCGTAAATGAACGCGAAAACACCCTGGCTCGACTATCGGGAGAGAGGCAGCCACGGCGCGACCCGGTTCATGAAGTGGCTCGCTTTGCGCTGCGGTCGGCGCGTCGCGCGTTTGCTGCTGGTTCCGATTTGTGGCTATTTCCTCGCTTTCTCGCCGCGTGCGCGGACCACTTCGCGCCAGTACCTCGCGCTCGCCCTCGGCCGGGCGCCGCGCTTCACCGATCTCTGGCGGCATTACTTCACCTTCGCGACGACGGTCCTCGATCGCGTGTATTTCATCGCTGGGCAATTCGAGCGATTCGACATCGAGGTTAAAGGCGTCGATCTCCTGCGCCGGACGCTGGCGAGGGGTCGAGGCTGCCTTTTGCTCGGCGCACACCTGGGAAGCTTCGAGCTGATGCGCACGCTGGCGCCCGAACACGAGCTTCCGGTGAACGTGGTGATGTATGAAGACAACGCCGCGAACATTACCGGCGTGCTGAACCCACTGCTCGATCCGGCGCTGCGCACGCGCATCATCGTGCCCGGCGAAGTCGACACCATGTTGCGCATCAGCGAGTGCCTCGCGCGCGGGGAGCTGGTCGGCCTGCTTGGCGACCGCTGCGCCGGCTCGGAAAAGGCCGTGATGTGCCGGTTTTTCGGCCGCGAGGCCGCTTTTCCGCAGGGGCCCCTGCTGCTCGCGCACAGCCTGCGGGTGCCGGTCATGCTGCTCGCGGGGCTGTATGAAGGCGGGAGGCGCTACGTCATTTACGTGGAGCCGTTCTGCGACGAGCCCGCGGGGGACCGCGCCGGGCGGGCGGCGTGGATCGGCGAATGGGCTCAGCGCTATGCCGAGCGCCTGGAGCATTTCTGCCGCACGGCGCCCTACAACTGGTTCAATTTCTATGATTTCTGGAGCAGGTCTCCGCGCTAGCCTCTTGCGCGCGGCCTCCGTGCTGCTCCTTGCCTCGCTTCCGGTTGCGGCGCAGGAGGAGCTCTGGGACTTCGCGCGACTGATGGCGCAGCTCGCGCAGGTGCAGTCGAGCCGGGCCCGATATTCCGAGGTCAGGCGCGTCGCGGTGCTGCAGAAGCCCCTGCAGCTTTCCGGGACCCTGTTCTATGCGCGTCCTGCGCGGATCGAGAAACGCCAGATCCTGCCCTTCACCGGCTGACCGTCGAGCGCGAGGGCAAGACCCGCGAGATCATGCTGCAAAGCGCGCCCCTCATCGCGGGGCTGGTCGAGAGCCTGCGCGCAACGCTCGCCGGCGACGCTACGGAGCTCGAGCGGCTCTATTCCGTCAGGGTACGAGGCACCAGACAGCGCTGGACGCTCGAGCTCACCCCGAGGGAGGTCGAGATCGCGGGCGTCGTGAAAAGCATACTCGTCGCCGGTTCGGATTCGCGCGTCGCCCGCCTCGAAATCCTGGAGCCGAGCGGAGACGGCTCGGTGATGACTATCCACGAAGAATCCCCGTGAGGCTCTCGGGTCGCGCCGCGCTCCTCGCCTGGCTCGCGATCGTCGCGGCGAGCGCCTGGTGGACGGCGCGCCACGTGGTCTTCACCGCCGATCTGACCGCTTTCCTCCCCGCCGCCAGCGGCCGCCTGGAGCGGCTCCTCGTCGAGCAGCTGCGCTCAGGCGTAGCCTCCCGCACCATGCTGATCGCGATCGAAGGCGGCGCGCCACCCGAGCTCGCGCGCTTCTCCCGCGAGCTTGCGCGCGCGCTCGCAGCCGACCGGCGCTTCGACTATGTCATTAACGGCGCCGCGGAATTCACTCAAGGCGCGCGCGAGCTGGGATTGCGGTATCGCTACCTGCTGAGCACGACCTCGAGCGCCGAGCGCTTCAGCGAGCAATCGCTCGCCCGCGCGCTGCGCGAGAACCTCGAGCGGCTCGCGACGCTCGAAGGAGCGGCATTCAAAGCGACACTTGCACGCGATCCGACGCGCGAACTGCGCAGCCTCGTCGAGGCCGCGGTTCAGGGGGCGCCCGCCTCGCGGCACGGCGTGTGGTTTTCCGGCGACGGCGCTCGCGCGCTGCTGCTCGCGCAGACCGCGGCCTCGGGAATAGATGCCGTGCGCCAGCAGGAGGCGGCCGATGCCCTGGCGGCCGCCTTTCGAGCCACCGGAGCGGGTCCCGAATATCGCGTGCTGGTCAGCGGGCCGGGCGTGTTCGCCGCGCGCACGCGCGCGGCGGTCGAGCACGACTCGCGCTGGCTCACGGGCCTCGCGGGCGCGCTGGTCCTCCTGATACTGGTCCTCGTATACCGCTCGCCCGGCCCCGTGGCGCTGTCCGCGCTGCCGGTGCTGACGGGCCTCGTCGTGGGCGTCGCGGCGGTGGGCGTCCTGTTCGGTACGGTGCACGGGATCACGCTCGCTTTCGGGGCGACACTGATCGGCGAGGCGGTCGATTACCCGTCCTACGTCTTCACGCAGCGCCAGTCCGGTGAATCCGTCCTCGAGGTCCTCGCCCGGGTCTGGCCGACCTTGCGCCTCGCCGTGCTCACCACGGTGTTCGGCTCGCTCGCGCTGCTGCTCTCGAGCCTGCAGGGCCTCTCTCAGCTCGGCGTGCTCTCGATGATCGGCGTGCTCGCGGCGGGGCTCGTCACGCGCTGGGTTCTGCCCGCCCTCGCACCGGGCCGGGGAGCACCGCCGCCGCGCGTGCTGCCCTTCAGCCTGGTCCGCGCGGGGCTCGCCATGCGGCGCGCGGCGTGGATCGCCTGGGTGGTGCTTGCCGCGGCGCTCGCTTTCGTCGTCGCGCGCCACGACCGGATCTGGGACGACGATCTCGGACACCTGAGCCCGCTTCCCGACTCGGCGCGCGAGCTGCACCAGCAGCTGAGCGCCGATCTGCGCGCGCCGGACGTGGGTTATCTTCTGATCGTGACGGCCGCGAGCCGCGAGGCGGCGCTCGAGAAAAGCGAGCAGACGGCGCTCGCTCTGCAGAGCTGGGTAGGCGAGGGCGTGCTGGAAGGCTTCGACCTCGCGGCGCGCTATCTGCCAAGCGCGAAGACGCAGGCCCTTCGCCGCGCCGCGCTGCCCGAAGCGCGCGACCTGCACCGCTCGCTCGAGCGCGCGCTGCGAGGCTTGCCGTATCGCGCCGATGCGTTCGCGCCCTTCGAGCGCGACGTGGAAGCGGCGCGTCTCGGGCCCTTGCTCACGATCGAGGGCCTGCGCGGCACCGGACTCGACCTCAAGGTGCAGTCGCTGCTCGCAACGCGCGACGGCGAATGGCACGCGCTCATCCCGCTGCGCGGCGTGCGCGACCCTGCGCGGCTGCGCTCGCTCGCCGAGCGGCTGCCAGAGGGCGCAGGTGCGAGCTTTCTCGGCCTCAAGGCAGAATCGGATCGGCTGATCGGCGGCTACCGCTCTCAGACACTCGTGCTCGCCGGCTTGGGTGCGCTCGCGATCGCCGTATTGCTCTGCTTCGGACTTCGCAGCCTGCGAGCCGCCCTGCAGGTCATGCTGCCCGTGTATGCGGCGATTGCGATGACGGTCGCCTGCCTCACGCTGCTCGGGATCGGCTTATCGCTATTCCACCTGGTTTCGCTCTTGCTCGTGCTCGGGATCGGTCTCAACTACTCGCTGTTTTTCAATCAAGCACAACCCGGAACCGACAGCGAGCAGGGCACCTCGCTCGCCTTGTCGGTGTGTTTTCTCACCACATTCGCCGCGTTTGGGTGCCTTGCGACATCGCGCATCCCGATTCTGTCGGCGATCGGGCTCACGGTGACCTTGGGCTGCGCGCTGTCGCTTCTCAACTCGATGGTTCTCGGCGGCGCGGCGGCGCGGGAACGCGAAGCGCGCTAGAGCGGGGGCAATTCCCTCGGGTCGGTTTGCTATACTCCGCCCCCCATGCGCACCCACTATTGCGGCAAGCTGAGCGCCGCACTCCTAGGGCAGACCGTGACGCTCGCCGGCTGGGCGCACCGCCGGCGCGACCACGGCGGCGTGATCTTCATCGACCTGCGCGACCGCGAGGGACTCGCGCAAATCGTCTCGGATCCCGACCGCAAGGCGACTTTCGCGACAGCGGAAAAGATCCGCAACGAATTCGTGCTGAAGGTGACCGGCCTCGTGCGCCGGCGTCCTGAAGGCACCGTCAATCCGAGCATCGCCTCGGGCGAGGTCGAAGTGCTCGCGCACGATATCGAGATCCTCAACCCATCGCTTACGCCGCCTTTCCAGCTCGACGACGACAATCTCTCCGAGACCGTGCGCCTCACGCACCGCGTCATCGATCTGCGCCGCGAGACAATGCAGAAGAACCTGATGCTGCGCTATCGCACGGCGATGGCGGTGCGCAGGTTTCTCGACGAGCGCGGTTTCGTCGACATCGAGACGCCGATGCTCACGCGCTCGACGCCGGAGGGCGCGCGCGACTACCTCGTGCCTTCGCGCGTGAACCCCGGTGAGTTCTTCGCGCTGCCGCAGTCGCCGCAGTTGTTCAAGCAGCTCCTCATGATCGCGGGATTCGACCGCTACTATCAGATCACCAGGTGCTTCCGCGACGAGGACCTGCGCGCCGACCGCCAGCCCGAGTTCACCCAGATCGACTGCGAGACCTCGTTTCTCGAGGAAACCGAGATCCGCGCGATTTTCGAAAGCATGATACGGAGCGTATTCAAGGAAGTCCTCGGCGTCGCGCTCCCCGACCCGTTCCCGGTGATGAGCTATGCCGATGCGACGCGCGATTACGGCTCGGACAAGCCCGACCTGCGCGTGCCCTTGAAGCTCGCCGAGCTCACCGAGGTGATGAAGTCGGTGGAGTTCAAGGTGTTCTCCGGGCCGGCGAACACGCCGGCGCACCGCGTGGCCGGCCTCTTGATTCCCGAGGGAGGCGATCTCACGCGCGGCGAGATCGACGCTTACACCGAGTTCGTCGGCATCTACGGCGCAAAAGGCCTCGCCTGGATCAAGTTCAACGACGTCGCCAAAGGGCGCGAAGGCATGCAGTCGCCGATCGTGAAGAACCTGTCGGATGCCGCGTTGCGCGCGATCGTCGATCGCTCCGGCGCGAACGACGGCGACCTGATGTTCTTCGGCGCCGGGAAGATCAAGATCGTGAACGACGCGCTCGGTGCGTTGCGCGTGAAAATCGGCCATGAGAAAGGCTACACGGGAAGCGCCTGGAAGCCGCTGTGGGTGGTGGATTTCCCGATGTTCGAGTACGACGAGGAGGAAAAGCACTGGAACGCGATGCACCACCCGTTCACCGCGCCCAAGGATGGCCACGAGGATCTTCTTGCGCGCGATCCCGGAGCGGCGCTCGCCAAGGCCTACGACATGGTGCTGAACGGCTCGGAGATCGGCGGGGGCTCGGTGCGTATCCACCGCGAGGAAGTGCAGTCGAAGGTGTTCCGCGCGCTCTCGATCGGGCCGGAGGAAGCGAAGCAGAAGTTCGGGTTTCTCCTCGAAGCGCTGCAATACGGCGCGCCGCCACACGGCGGTATCGCCTTCGGCCTGGACCGCATCGTGGCCATGATGGCGGGCACCGAATCGATCCGCGACGTCATCGCCTTTCCCAAGACCCAGCGCGCGCAGGACCTGCTCACGCACGCTCCGTCGCCGGTGGACGAGAAGCAATTGCGCGAGCTGCATATTCGCCTGCGCAAGACCGAGGGCTGAACGTGTGAATGCCGAATGGATCAAGGACGCGGCGAAGGCGGGCGTTTTCCAGCTCTCCGCCGACGCACGCGAGCTCGACCGCGCCGCCGCCGCGGCAGGGCTGATGCTGATCTACGTCGACATCCACCACGCGCACGACAAGGAGGATTTCCTCGCCGAGGTGTCGCGAGCGCTTCGCTTTCCCGACGAGCTCAGCGCAGACTGGAGCGCCTTTGCCGGCGGCCTGAAAGACCTGTCGTGGCTTTCCGCGAAAGGCTGGGTGGTGATCCTCGAGAAGAGCAAGCATTTCTGCGGCGGGCACGGGCACGAGGCGACGCAAGCGCTGGACGCCATGGAAGCGGCGGCCGAGCACTGGCGCGGACGGGGCAAGCCCTTCTGGACGCTGATCGGCGGACCCGACGGCTGGAACTCGGGATGGCCGGACATGCCTTCTACCTGAGCTGGCGGTCGGCGCGCTCGGCCATGAAGGAACGCGCGCTCTCGGGCCGAACGCCGAAACGCAGCGATAGGATCGCTGCATTGAAACTCCAACCCGCGGACGGCGTAACGGCATTGCCGGCCACGGGCGAGTCGTAGTGCTCAAGCTCCAACTCGAATCGCACCCCTGGCTTCAGCGTCCACGAGACCAAGGCCCACAACCGGAAGGCCCCGATCCAATCGCCGGCCGCCTCGCCCTGTCTTGCCACGCGCTGCAGGCCTGCGCCCGCATCCAGCGCGAACGTGAGCGGTGATAGGCCCTCGTACTCGAGGGTGGTCCCGAGCTCGACCACCTGAACGCGTCGCGGAGCGAAATATCCGGCTGCGGTAGGGTGCGCGTAGCCCAGCTCGCTGTAGAGCACTCCAACCTCTTGCGCCGGCCGCCATCGGTAGACCGGGCCGAACTGGTAGCCGGTACGATGATTGACGTCGGTGGCCGCGTCGAGCACGCCGTCCTGGCCGCGCGCGCGCACGCGAAACGGCCCGCTCAGAGGCAGATCGAGGCCGGCCCTGATCTCCGCCAGCTCGACCGGCTGCGCGACCAAGCCGGGCGTGGCGATCAGCGGAGCCTGCCTCAACCGCAATTCCGCGGCGGGCCCCTCCTCGGGGCTGGTCCAGCGAAGGCGCAATCCCGCCCACGGACGGTTCACCGCTTTCTGGCCGGGCTGGTCCGGGCTCAGCCGCGCGCTGCCGGCAAAGCCGTCCAGCTTGAGGGTATTGAGCGGCTGCCACTTCGCGATGAGCGCGACGGCATCGACCGTCCCCGATGAGAAGGGGTCGCTCACCTCGTTCCGCTCCGCGTGCAGGCCCAGGCGCGAGCGCTGCGTGAACTGCCATTCGCCTTCGAGGCCCCGCACGGTGATCCGGTTCTGGTCGGAATCGTCGCTGCGGCCGAAGAAGGGCCGCAGCGAGAACGCGGTTTCCGCCAGTGCGTTCTCGAGCATTTCCAGGGAACGCTCGTCCTCCTTGATCGTAAACGATGCCGCGTAGGCATCGGCGGCTTCGGCGTAGCGCTTCGCGCGCTGCCGCGCCCGCCCGAGCTCGAACCAGGCTTCCGCGTTCTTCGGCTGCCGCGATGTCCACTCCTCGTAGTTCTTCACCAGCTCATCGGTGCGTCCCGCATCGCGCAAGATCCTGCCCAGGCCCACGTAGACGTCCGATTCGGCCGGCGCTTTGCGGCGGGCGAGACCGTACTGCTCTATCGCTTCGTCGACCTTGCCGGCCTTCGCCAGCGCATCGCCCAGGGCCATGGTGCCCCAGGGATCCTCCGGCTCGAGTTTCACGTAGCGCCGCAGGAGCGCAACGGCTTCCGCCGAAGGCGAAAGGCGCGCCAATTGATAGACAGCGCGGGAGTTGTCGGGGTCGGACGCGAGTACGGCTCGGTACAGGCTCTTCGCGAGCTCGCGATTTCCCGATGAGTAAGCCGCGTCCGCCCGTTGCAGCAAGCCTTGCGCCGCCGCCTGGGCCCCGCTCGGGGGCGAATAGGCCACCAACAACAGGAGCAGGAGCGCCGCGCTCCCGCATGCCCTCATCGGACTGCGGATCGCACCGTATGCAGCCGCAGGCACAGCCGCACGAAGTGCACTGCGCTGAGCACTGTGGCCAGCACGCCCGACGTCACCAGCAGGGCCGATACACGCAAAGACCATATGACGTGTCCCTTGCCCGCGGCATGCGCGGCGACTTGCTTGAGCATGAACACGGTATCCAGGGCCCAGAAAACGCCGGTCATGGCGGCGACGACCCCGACGGCGATCGCGAACTGTCTTGCCACCAAAGACCACCGTCCCGTCGGATCGCCTCGCCGCCGGCGCGACACCTCGCAGAGCGGCATCCAGAGCGCGCTGAGAATGTAGAACAAACCGCCAATACCGGTTCCCGGCAATCCAGGGTTCATGGCTCTAGTGTCCCTTCTCGTAGGCGAGCGAGCGGCGCCGCAGAAACCACTCGGACCAGACCGCTTCCAGAAAATAGAATCCGTTGACCAGGCGCAGCACGAAGAACGAAGGCAGGCTGATCAGCGTGCGCCCGAATTCACGACGCGGAATCGCGCCGATCAGGAGCGGGACCAGGATCGCGGGGGCGTCGATGAAATACGCGAGCAGCAGCCACGGGCTCCTGAGCGCGATGATCAGCAACGGCATCACGACAAGGAAGGCGAGCGAGGCGAGGACGGCGTCCCACAGGGCGACGGCCACCGCCGATCGCAGGAAGGGTACGGTCAGCAGACCTTTCCAGTGCAGTGTGACGTTCTGAATGAAGCCGTGGCTCCACCTGTGGAGCTGCTTGCGCATGAAACGGAAGTTATACGGTTCAATGGGGTAGCAAACCGCGTCGGGCACGAAGCGCACCCCGACCCCGGACTGGTGAAAGGTCCAGGTCAGATCCATGTCCTCGGCGAGCGTCCGGCCCGGCCATCCGCCGTGTCGACGCATCAGGTCGGTTCGATACATGGAAAAACAGCCGGAGGAGATCATCGGTCGGTGGTAGTAGTCCTGCACCTGCTTGTAGAAGGTGAATGCAAAGAGGTATTCGATGAAGCGCCCCCGTTCCCACAGGGTTTCGATCCGGCGCGGCAGAACGAAGCCGCAGGCAGCGCCGACATCCGGCCGAGCGAAGGACTGCATGAGCCTTTCGACCGCCGTCGGCTCCAGCGTGGTATCGGCGTCGATCGCCATCACGAGTTCGGTTCGCACCCACGGCAGGGCGAAGGTCTGCGCACCGGCCTTGGAGCCCGTGTTGCGCGGGGGCCGGATCACCGTGACACCGGCGCGGCGCCCCACATCGCCGGTGCCATCGGTTGAGCCGTCGTCGACCAGAATGATCTGGTCTGGCCGGACCGTTTGCGCGAGCAGGCTCTGAATAGTGTCGCCGACGAACTCGGCCTCGTTGTAGGCGGGGATAATGACGGTCAATCTCATGTCCGGGTCCAAAGGGGCGAGGTTTCCATGCGAAGAACGTATCGGTTAACACGCAGATCATGGACACCGGGTTCCATCTGCGGCTGCGTCGCGGGAACGCGACAAGGGGGCGTGCCTGCCTCCCTGTCTCCGGCAGGCGACGCGATCGCGTAGTTGAAACTCTACGACTACTCGAGACCCATCGCTTCGCGGAACTCGCGCCGGACTTCCTCGGGCTGGCCGTAGTGCTACCTGACGCGGATCAGCCCCTTGGGGTCAGTTCTGCCCAGATTTTGAACTTTCCTCGCGGTCAGCTATCCTAGTCGCGGGAGCATTTCGTGATGTCTTTCCGGACCCGATATCATCGTCGCTGGATCGCCGGCTTCGCCCTGGCGGCGTTGGCGTTCGCGCACGTGGCGATTGCAGGGTATGGCTGCCTGCAGGGCAAGATGCCCGAGCCGCAGATAGCGTGCGAAGAACATCGGAATCCGGCGCCTGCGGAACTCCTGTGCCGCGTGCATTTCCAGGCGGAGACGCAAACGCTCGATCTCGCCAAGCTGCCGCAGATCTCAGCTTTCGACTCGCCCGTGCTGGTGCTCGTAGTCGAACGTAAAGCGCTACCGGCGGCGACCGGTGTGCTGCTTACGACGCGAAGCGCAGTCGCGAACGCGCCGCCTCCGCCTCTCAACGTCCTTTATTCCCGCTTTCTCATTTAGCCTCCGCTGAGTCGTGGCGCCCGCCTTTGGCGGTGCCTGTGTCCCTGCTCATCGGAGGTTTTATGGTTTTTGCTTTGCCCGGGCGTTTCATGCGTCCGCTCGCTTGCTTCTGCATTCTCGGGTTCGCCGTCGCGGCGCCGTTGGCGCTCGCGGCGGACATGGAGCCGCTGCCACTCGCCGAAGCGCTGAGGATCGGCGAAGAGACTTCCCCGCGTCTTGCCGCGCAGGGCGCGGCGCTTGCCGCCGCGACCGAGCTCGTGCCGCGCGCGCGCGAGCTGCCCGACCCCAAGCTTCGGGTCGGCGTGGACAATCTGCCCGTCAACGGCGCAGATCGGTTTCAGTACGCCAGCGACTTCATGACCATGCGCAAGATCGGCGTCATGCAGGACTTTCCCAATGCAGAGAAGAGAAAGCTGCGCGGGGAGCGCGCCGCGCTGGAGCGCGACGTGGAAGCCGCGAACCTGGCCGCGCAGCGTGCCGCGCTGCGGCGCGAGGTCGCGCTTGCCTGGCTCGAGCTGTATTTCGCTCAGCAGTCGCGCGCGCCTCTCGTCGAGCTCGTGGGGGAGCTGCAACTGCAACTCGACACGGTGGCGGCGGCGATCGCCGCGGGCCGGCAGAACACGGCCGATGCGCACGCGCTGCGCGGCGCCGGCGTCGCCGCGCAGGACCGAGTCATCGAGCAGGATCGCACGATCGAGCGCGCGCGCTACGCGCTCGCCGCGTGGCTTCGAGATGAGGCCTCGCGCCCGCTCGCCGATCCGCCGGATACGAGCGCGTTCGACCATCCGCCCACGGCGCTCCTCGCCAACCTGCACGAGCATCCGGAACAGAGGGTCTACGCCGAGCGCGAGGCGCTCGCCAGGACGGATGCCGCGCTCGCGGCGAACTCGAAGAAGTCCGACTGGAGTTTGGAGGTGGCATACGGGCAACGCGGGCCGGCGTTCTCCAACATGATTTCAGTGATGGTGAGCATCGATCTTCCCTGGGAGGCGGCGAAGCGCCAGGACCGGGACCTCGCCGCCAAGAGACTGCTGGCCGATCAGGCTCAGGCGCAAACCGAGGAAGCGCGGCGAATGCACGAGGCCGAGCTGCGCGGCTTCTACGCCGACTGGCAGACTGCGGGCGTGCGCACCGAGCGCTTCGAAAAGCTGCTGCTGCCGCTCGCCCGCGAGCGGGTCGCTGCGGCGCTCGCCGCCTATCGCGGCGGGCGCGGCGAGCTGGGCGCGGTGCTCGAAGCGCGCCGCGCTGAGACCGAGACGCGGCTGGGGTTCGTTCAGACGCAGCTCGAGCGGGCGCGCGCCTGGGCGAAGCTGAATTTCCTCCTGCCGCACGGAGGGCAACCATGAGACGCGCGCCTCTCCTCGTTTTGGGGCTCGTCCTGGTCGCCGCCGCTGCGGGCGGAGTCGGCTACTGGTTCGCGATGTCGCGCATGGCGCAAGCGGACCCGCCTGCGGCGTCCGGAGAGGATGCCTCCGGCAAAAAAATTCTCTACTGGTTCGACCCCATGGTCCCGCAGCAGCATTTCGACAAGCCGGGCAAATCGCCTTTCATGGACATGCAGCTCGTGCCGAAGTGCGCGGACGAGGCGGGCGGCGAGGGCGCCGTGATCATCGATCCGCGCGTCGCGCAGAACCTCGGCGTGCGCACGGCGGCGGCGACGGCCGGATCGGTCGAGCGTCGCATCGAGGCGGTGGGCAGCGTTGCGTGGAACGAGCGCGCTGTTTTCGTCGTTCAGGCGCGCTCCGGGGGCTTTGTCGAGAAGCTGCATGCGCGCGCCCCGCTCGACCCCGTCGCCAAGGGCCAGCCGCTGGTCGAGCTGCTCGTGCCCGACTGGGCGGCAGCGCAGGCGGAATATCTCCTGCTGCGGGGCGCAGGCAAGGACGCGAGTCTCGCCGAGGCCGCGCGCAACCGGCTGCAGCTGCTCGGCATGAGCGAGGAGCAGATCGGCCTGCTGGAAAAAGCCGGCCAGCCTCAGACGCGCATCACGCTCTACGCGCCGATCGACGGCGTCATCGCGGAGCTCGGCGTGCGCGAGGGCGCGACGGTGATGTCCGGTGCGATGCTTTTTCGTCTCGTCGATCTTTCGAGCGTGTGGGTCAATGCCGAAGTGCCCGAGGCGCAGGGCGCGTGGCTGCGCCCTGGAACGACGGTGGAGGCGCGCGTGCCTAGCTTCCCCGGCCGGGCCTTCCGCGGCCGGGTGAGCGCGATCCTGCCCGAGGTGAGTGCGGCAACGCGCACGCTGCGCGCGCGGGTCGAGCTCGCCAATCCGGGCGGAAGCTTGAAGCCCGGCATGTTCGCGACGCTAGTCTTCGCGCAAAGGACGGGAACGAAGGCGCTCCTCGTTCCGTCGGAGGCGGTCATCCGCACCGGCGAGCGCAGCGTCGTCATCGTGGCCGAGGGCGAAGGCAAATTCCGGCCGCGGGAAGTCGAGGTCGGCTTCGAGTCGGGCGGCAAGAGCGAAATCCGCAAGGGACTTTCCGAAGGCGACGAGGTCGTCGTCTCCGGCCAGTTCCTCATCGACTCCGAGGCGAGCTTGAGGGCGAGCGGGACGCGTATGGAAGGCACGGAGACGTCGAAAAAATGATCGCGGCCCTCATCCGCTGGTCGATCGCAAACCGCTTCCTCGTGCTGCTCGCCACGCTCGCGCTCGCCGCGTGGGGAATCTGGGCGGCGTCGCGGACGCCGCTCGACGCGATTCCCGACCTCTCCGACGTGCAGGTGATCATCCGGACCACCTACCCGGGACAGGCGCCGCAGATCGTCGAGAACCAGATCACTTATCCGCTTACCACGACGATGCTCTCGGTGCCCGGAGCGAAGACCGTGCGCGGCTATTCCTTCTTCGGCGACTCGTTCGTGTATATCCTCTTCGAGGACGGCACCGATCCCTACTGGGCGCGCTCGCGGGTGCTCGAATATCTGAACCAGGTGCAGTCGCGGTTGCCGCCGCAGGCGAAGACCTCGCTCGGCCCCGATGCAACCGGCGTCGGCTGGGTGTACGAATACGCGCTCGTCGATCGCTCCGGCCGCATGGACTTGTCGCAGCTGCGCGCGCTGCAGGACTGGTTCCTCAAGTATGAGCTGAAGACGGTGACGAACGTCTCCGAAGTGGCGAGCATCGGCGGGATGGTCAAGCAATACCAGATCGTCATCGATCCGGTGCGGCTGCGCGCCTTCAACATTCCCCACGCGAAGGTGATCGAGGCGGTGCAGCGCGCGAACCAGGAAACGGGCGGCTCGGTGCTCGAGCTGGGCGAAGCCGAGTACATGGTGCGCGCAAGCGGTTACCTGCAATCGCTGGATGACTTTCGCAAGATTCCGCTTTCGGTCGGCGATTCGGGGGTCCCGGTGCGCCTGGCCGACGTCGCGCGCGTGCAGGTCGGGCCCGAGATGCGCCGCGGCATCGCCGAGCTGGACGGCGAGGGCGAGGTCGCGGGCGGCGTGATCGTGATGCGCTTCGGGAAGAACGCTCTCGAAACCATAGCCGCGGTCAAGGCGAAGATCGCGTCGCTCAAGCCGAGCCTGCCGCAGGGCGTGGAGATCGTGCCGACCTACGACCGCTCCGCGCTCATCAAGCGGGCGGTGGCGAACCTCGGGCAGAAGCTCGTCGAGGAGTTCGTCGTCGTGGCACTGGTGTGCGCGCTCTTCCTTTTCCACCTGCGCTCGGCGTTCGTCGCCATCGTCTCGCTGCCGCTCGGAATCCTGGCGGCTTTCATCGTCATGGTTTACCAGGGCGTGAACGCCAACATCATGTCGCTCGGCGGCATCGCCATCGCGATCGGCGCGATGGTGGACGCCGCGGTGGTGATGATCGAGAACGCGCACAAGCGGCTCGAAGCCTGGCATCAGGCGCACCCGGGCGGAACACTCGCGGGCGAGGAGCGCTGGGGCGTGATCGGCGAGGCCGCGGCGCAGGTCGGGCCGGCGCTTTTTATTTCTCTGCTGATCATCACCTTCTCCTTCGTCCCGGTGTTCACGCTGGAAGCGCAGGAGGGGCGGCTCTTCTCGCCGCTCGCCTTCACCAAGACCTATGCGATGGCGGCGGCGGCGGGGCTCGCGGTCACGCTGATTCCGGTGCTGATGGGCTACCTCGTCCGCGGGCGCATCCCGGCCGAGGAAAAGAATCCGCTCAACCGTTTTTTGATCGCGCTCTATCGCCCGCTGCTCGAAGGCGCGCTGCGCCGCCCGGAAAAGGTCTTGCTCGCTGCCGTTGCGATCCTCATCGCGACGTACTGGCCCGCGAGCCGGCTCGGGGGCGAGTTCATGCCGCCGCTCGACGAGGGCGACCTGCTCTACATGCCTTCGGCGCTGCCCGGGCTTTCGGCGGGCAAGGCCGCGGAGCTTCTGCAGCAGACCGACCGGCTGATCAAGACCGTGCCCGAGGTCGCGAGCGTGTTCGGCAAGGCCGGGCGTGCGGAGACGGCGACCGACCCGGCGCCGCTCGAGATGTTCGAGACCACGATTCAGTTGAAGCCGCGCGAGCAATGGCGGCCGGGAATGACGCCGGACCGGCTCGTGGATGAGCTCGACCGTATCGTCAAGGTGCCGGGCCTCTCGAACATCTGGGTACCGCCGATCCGCAACCGCATCGACATGCTCGCCACGGGCATCAAGAGTCCGGTGGGAGTCAAGGTCGCAGGGACGAACCTGAAGGAAATCGACCGCATTGCCGCCGAGGTCGAGCGGACCGTGAAAGAAGTGCCGGGCGTGAGCTCCGCGCTCGCCGAGCGGCTTACCGGCGGGCGCTACATCGACGTCAACATCGACCGCGACGCCGCGGCGCGCTACGGGCTGAACGTCGCCGACGTGCACAGCGTCGTGACCGCCGCGATCGGCGGCGACAACATCGGCGAGACCGTCGAGGGCCTGCAGCGCTTTCCCATCAACGTGCGCTATCCGCGCGAGATGCGCGACTCCGTCGAGAAGATCCGCACTCTGCCGCTCCTCACCGAGCGCGGCGCGCAGATCCGCCTCGGCGACGTGGCCGAAGTGAAAATCAGCGAGGGGCCGCCGATGCTGAAAAGCGAGAACGCGCGGCTCTCGGGCTGGGTGTACGTCGATATCCGCGGGCGCGACTTGAGTTCCGCGGTGCGCGACATGCAGCGCGCCGTTGCGGAAAAAGTGAAGCTTCCGGCCAGCACTTCGATCTCCTGGTCGGGCCAGTTCGAGTTCCTGGAGCGCGCGACCGCGAGGCTGAAGATCGTGGTCCCCGCGACCCTCGCGATCATCTTCGTGCTGCTGTATTTCGCCTTCCGGCGCGCCGCCGAGGCGCTCCTCATCATGGCGACGCTGCCCTTCGCGCTCGTCGGCGGGTTCTGGCTGATGTACGCGCTCGGCTACAACATGTCGATCGCCTCGGCGGTGGGCTTCATCGCGCTCGCGGGCGTGGCGGCCGAGATCGGCGTGGTGATGCTCGTCTACGTCAACCAGGCGGTCGCCGCACGCGAGGCGGCAGGCGGGCTCCGCGACGAAGGCGATTTTGCGCAAGCGATCGTGGAAGGCGCGGCGCTTCGCGTGCGGCCCGTGGCGATGACGGTCGCCGTCATCATCGCGGGGCTCCTCCCCATCATGTTCGGCTCGGGGACCGGGTCGGAAGTGATGCGGCGCATCGCGTCGCCCATGGTGGGCGGGATGATCACCGCGCCGCTGCTGTCGATGTTCGTCTTGCCCGTCGCGTACCTGTTGCTGCGCCGGCCGCGCGCCACCGCTGCGGTGCGGGTAGACGCGCGCAATGCAGTTCCTCATCAACCCTGAAAGGAGAAATCAAATGAAACGCCTTATCGTCTTATCAGCCGCTCTCGCTCTGTCCATCGCAATGATTCCCTTGAGCCGCGCCCAGGGTATGGGCGGCATGGACATGAAGGGAATGGACATGGGCAAGGACAAGA
>WNGL01004313.1_pt1 | contig 28101 bp, 27 predicted proteins | sample 5400591 | NCBI WGS metagenome assembly WNGL01 (sample SAMN13153377, study PRJNA577476) | soil metagenome | isolation source: 80 cm soil or saprolite under Garry oak tree replicate 1 | place: USA:California | collected 2016-06-15 | reverse complement strand
GCTATGGTGGAGCCGGTCGCCAGGAGCTCAGAGATGGCATCAACTACATCGTTCCATACTTTTTATTGCGGTTTCACCACCGTTTGATAGTAATCACATAGATCGGTGATCGGGCACTTCTCGCAGCGCGGGCGCTCATACACGCAGATGCGCTGCCCATGGCGCAGCAACCCTTTATGAAAATCGTAGATCGTGCGAGCGTCGTTGGGTAGCAGCGCCTGTAAGAGATCATGAGCAGCATCTGCCGTCACTTTTTTGCCAATCAGCCCCAGTCGTCCCGAAACGCGCCACACGTGCACATCAACCGGCAAAATCGGCTTCTGGCAGCTAAACAGTAACACGCAGGCCCTCGTTTTAGGACCAACGCCTTCCAACCGCCCTAACCATGCTGCGCCCTCTTCTACCGGAAGGTCGCGCAGGAAATCAAGGTTGAGCTCGCCCCGCTCCTGGGTGATGCGCCGCATAATCTCCTGCAAGCGCGGCGCCTTCACCTCCGGCCAGTTCACATTGCTGATCGTCTCCTGCACCTCATGCGTTGGCGCATCGCGCACCGCTTCCCACGAGCCGAAGCGCTTTAAGAGGTTATCATACGCGGCAGCCGTCTGCTCGTCCCGCGTGCGATGCGAGAGGATAATATCGACAAGCATACTCATGGGGTCTTTGCTTGAGAATGGAACCTCACCATAGAATTCCGTCAGGCACAGCGTAACTTTGAATGCCTTCTCCGAAAGGGCTTTGACATCAGGCGAGGGATACCCATAATCAGCAGCATTGCGCTCCCGTCGAACTGGTTGCTTCACATGTGTTTCTCAACTTTCTCTCGCAGGTTTCAAGACCTCGTTTACTATGTACACGAAATGCAATAGATGATCTGTTCCATGTTGCCATATCCTACCACGAAAGACCAGCTACTATGCATGTTTCTCCCTGGAAAGAAGAGCGTGCCAGGGCTGTAGGGTGTACGGCTCATATCGGCAAGCCATTCGATAACAGGGTTTTGCTCCAAAGCATTGCCGACCTGTTGCCAAATTGAGGTTGAACGCATGACAGATAAACACACATCAAAGTGTGGAGATGAGCCAGAAAAAATAATCAGAGTGGGTCAGTAATCTTACTCGCTACCATTGGGAGAAACGCCAGATTGTCCTGATACACGCTGTTTTGTGATAAGCGTTGCAGAAACAGACCGCGCTGCTTCATCAGCTGTTGGTGCTGGTTCCTATTGAGATGCTGGAGAAGAATGAGAGCCGTTCGTAGCTCTTTTGACTCTCGCATCAATTGCAGTGAGGTGACTTGCAACTGCTTCGACTCGCTTAGAAGCGCTTCTATCAACAGTGCTGGTTGTATGTCTGACTTGTTTTCCAGTGCATTTCTTGCATCCATCTCTTCCTCGCTGTTCCTGAGCAGGCTTCGATACTCACCGAAGTACTAATTGCTTGCAGAAAGTATACCATCCGTCTCCTCTCTCCTACTCTTGCAAACTGACTTCCTCTGGCTTGAGAAGCGAGTTAAGCATGTAAAAAAATCTGTTACGAGGTTGTAGCTGATTGCTTGCTGGTTCTCCTCACGTTGTGGTGGTACAATTTGACCACTGTTCGGGCTTGATAGCCCTAAAGCGCTTTCCTGATAAGGGGACAGGGACCGCATGATGACACGTGATATCGCTATCAAACGTGTCTAAGAGAGTATCTGTACAGAAACGGAGAAGCAACATGCCCGGACACGACATCATCGTTATTGGAGCCTCGGCCGGTGGGGTAGAGGCCCTGGTAAAACTGGCTGGTCAGTTGCCAGCGGACCTGCCCGCTTCAATCTTTATTGTACTCCATATCCCCGCTCAAAGTCCGAGTCTCCTCCCAGACATCCTGAGTCGTTCAGGGCGGCTTGAAGCGGTACACCCCCAGAATGGGGAAAGCATCGCTCCTGGGCGTATCTACATAGCTCCTCCGGATCATCACCTCATAGTTACGCGGGGGCATGTCCGTGTCATACACGGTCCGAAGGAAAACCGGCACCGGCCCGCCATCGATCCGCTCTTTCGCTCTGCTGCCCTGGCGTATGGCCCACAAGTAGTCGGGGTGGTGCTGACAGGCGCGCTGGATGATGGCACCGCCGGACTCTACGCCATCAAGCGGCGCGGCGGCATAGCTATTGTCCAGGATCCGCATGAGGCCCTATATCCCAGTATGCCCATGAGCGCCCTTGAGCATATCAATGTCGATTATTGCCTATCGCTCTCTGCTATTGGACCGCGATTAGAACGCCTGGCCCATCAACAAGCCGGTGAGGAAGGAGCGTACCCCGTGGCAGAAGATATGCAAGAGGAAGTCAAATATGCCGGAATGAATATGGATAACGGCCTATTTTCCACCAGTGAGCGGGTGGGAAAGCCTTCGGCCTTTTCCTGCCCGGAGTGCGGCGGCGTACTGTGGGAGGTACAGGATGAAGAAATGCTGCGTTTCCGCTGCCGTGTTGGCCACGCCTTCTCCGTTGAGAGTGTAGAGGGAGCGCAGGTTGAGCAACTCGAAGATGCATTGTGGACCGCGCTTAAAACGTTGGAAGAGAACGCCAGCCTATCGCGCAGCATGGCGAAACGAGCGCGCGAACGCGGCCAGAAAAGCCTTGCAAGAAGCTATGAAGAGCGAGTGCACAGCGTTGAACAACGCGCGAGCATCATCCAGCAGGTTTTGCAGAAGGAAAAACCAACCATCATACCAGAGGCCGCCATCAGTCAGGCACCAGAATAGGTCATAGCCAGGGCGACCGCCAGGGTGCGCCTTGAAAGATGAACTTTTGAATAGCCCTGAACAGTGCGAAATAAGCTTGACATATGAAGGCAGCACAGATATAGTGTAGCTGAATTCAGCACGCTACTTTTCCTAGTCTGTTTTTCCAGTGCTGGTCTGCTTATTTATACGCGTGGGAGCATGTGATGAGTGAAGAAGAACTTCTCCAGAGTGAGAAAAAAAACGTAGATGTCAATCTCGGTGAACTCGTAGTGGTTGGCTCCTCTGCAGGAGGCGTCGAAGCGCTCTCAGTGCTCGTGAGTAACCTGCCATCGGACTTTCCCGCGCCCATCGTGCTGGCCCAGCATCTTGATCCCAATCGGCCCAGCAGCCTGGATACGATTCTGCGCAGGCGTACCTCGCTATCCATTGAACTGGTGACAACCACAAGTCGGCTTGAGCGAGGAAGTATTTATGTCGTTCCGGCCAACCGGGTAGTCTCTATTCAGGATGGTCACGTCGAGGTGCATGAAGATCACGCGATACGAACCACCAGGTCGAAACCCTCGATCGATGTGCTGCTCTCCAGTGCTGCCGAGGTCTACGGAGATCGTTTGATTGCCGTTATTTTGACCGGCTCCGGCTCCGATGGCGCGGCTGGCGCGGTGGAGGTCAAGAACGCGGGTGGGACGGTGATTGTGCAGGACCCGCGAACGGCGCGCTACCCATCCATGCCATTGGCCCTTCCACCCACCGTGATCGACTTCGTGGCCGATATCGAACATATCAGCCAGCTGCTCTACGATCTGCTGACAGGGGTCAGCCTTCCGCGTATCGAGGCGAAAACCGAAGGGATGCTGCAAACGATTCTTGAGCTCGTGAGCCGCCAGGCCAGCATCGACTTTCGTCCCTACAAAACATCGACGATCCTGCGGCGCATTGGCCGCCGCATGGCCATCACCCAGAATCGCTCGATGACGGAATACACAGAGTACTTGAAGGCGCATCCAGAAGAGATTGGCGACCTGGTGAAGTCGTTCCTGATCAACGTCACACAATTTTTTCGTGATGCCGAGGCATTCGCTTATCTGAAAACCGATGTTCTTCCCAGGTTAATCGCTCAGGCCCGCGAGCGCGACCGGGTGCTGCGTTTATGGGCAGCCGGGTGCGCAAGTGGCGAAGAACCGTACTCGCTGGCGATGCTGCTGACCGATATGCTGGGAGGAGAGTTGCCTGAATGGAGTGTGAAAATCTTTGCCACCGACCTGGATGAGGCGGCTATCAACTTCGCGCGCAGGGGCTTATATTCCGAAAATCTGCTAAAAGGCGTCCCCACTGAGTATCGCGATCGTTTCTTCGAGCGCGCCGATCATGGGTATCATATTGCAAAGACATTGCGGCAAATGGTGATCTTCGGGCAGCAGGATTTAAGCCGCAGCGCGCCTTTCCCTCGCATCGACCTGGTACTGTGCCGCAACGTGCTGATTTACTTCACCCCTGAACTCCAGGACTATGTGCTGAACCAGTTTGCTTTCTCGCTTTCTCCTGGCGGTTATTTGTTCCTGGGCAAAGCAGAGACGGTGCGGCCAACACAATCCTTTTACGAGCTTGTCACCAAACGGTGGAAGGTGTATCGTTGTACGGGCAGCGCTATCCCTGCCGCTCGCCGTCCAAACCTGAGAAATATAACTCTGACAGGTGGAGAGAAACCAAGCAACAATACCTCGAATCGCACTGTAAACAAAGGACTTGACGATCGAGAACCTCCAACGACCCTGCTTGAGCTTGGACAATTACGGCGTCTCAATGAATTGCTGCTGCGCTTCTTACCTGTAGGAGTCGTGGTCATCGACCGTTCATACCGCTTATTAACGGCCAACGCAACCGCCAGGCGCATCCTGGGACTGCGCGACGTGGGCAACGAACAAGATTTCCTGCACGCGGTGGGCGGCATCCCTTACTCTATTGTGCGTACCGCTATTGATACCGCTTTTCGCGATCGCAATGCCACCTCCTTGCCAGAAGTCGAGTTGGAAAACGTCGGCGGTGGCAATGGGCGTTATATCACCCTGTCCATCGCGCTGATGCAGATGGAGGCGGGCGCGCCCGACCTGGCGGCTATCAGCGTGATGGATGTCACAGAGCAGGTTCAGATTCGCAAGCAGCTGGAAGCTGTGCAGTCTGAACAGGGTCAGCTGATGGGTCAACTGAGCGGCGCGAATAAGCGTCTGAACGACGTAAATAAAGAGCTGCTGGACGCCAATGAGGAATTGCAGGTTGCCAACGAGGAGCTTGTGTTGACTCACGAAGAGTTGCAGGCGACCCTGGAAGAGTTCGAGACGACCAACGAAGAACTGCAGGCCACCAACGAGGAATTGGAAACCAACAACGAAGAACTGCAGGCCACCAACGAGGAATTGGAGACCACCAACGACGAGCTGCGGGCCCGCACGGCTGAATTGCAAGAACTCACCGCCATCCTCGAAAGCGAACGGGTGCGGTTGTCTGAAATGGTTGAGCTTGCGCCGTTCTATATTATGGTTCTCCGAGGTCCCAGCCTGGTTATTGAAGCCTTTAATCCAAGCTACACGCACCTGCTGGGAGAGCGAGTTGTGCAGGGCAGGCTGCTCGACGAAGTCTTTGATATATTCTGGGAGGCCGACGTGGCAATCGCGCGCATGGCACACGAAGCCTACCAGCGCGATCTCGTGCGTACTACGCCTCGCACCCTTGTTCGTCTTCCCGGGGCGCAGGGCAAACCTGAAGAGAGTTATTTTGTCTTTACCATCGTGCCCACTCACGATGCGAACGGGAAAGTAACCGGCGTGGTGATTTATGCCATAGACGAGACCGAACAACGCGCCAGTGAAGCGGAGGAGGAGCGCGCCCGGCTCAGACTCATTTTTGACAACGCGGCAATAGCTGCATTGGCGTTGTATGATGCTGACACGGCTGAGTTACTCATGGCAAGCCCGCGCTATATAAATATAGAAGCATCTGTGAAGGGAATAGAAGCAGATGAACTGATAGGGCGTAGGTGGCATGATTTGAGCGTTTTTATACCAGAAGAGCAAAGAACTGCGATCTGGAATGCCGTACGGAACGGCCGAGACTCGATGCGCGTACCCGAGGTGCGTTTGAAACTTCCCTCGGATGGGCAAGAAACGATCTGGGATTGGAGTCTCACGCCCGTTCCAGGCAAGGACCCGCAGGAACCCGTCCATTTTCTACTGGTGTCAGCAGTGGAGATCACAGAGCAGGCGCGCGCGCGCGAGGAAGTGGAGCGCTTGAACCAGCTCAAGGATGAGTTTTTGTCGCTCGCCAGCCATGAACTGCGCACACCTCTCACCGCCATCCTGGGTAATATTGAACTGCTCCAGCGCAAGCTGAAGCGCCAGGCAAATACAGGTAGTGTGCCAGATCAAAAGCAAGATTCCGCCCAGGACGTGCAGACCCTGAATCGTATTATTCACCAGATACATCGCCTGACTAACCTGATCGATGAGATGCTCGATATTACCCGTATTAGTGGAAATGTGCTGGAGTTGTTTAAGCAGGAACATGTCGATATTGTTGCATTGGTGCGACGAGTAGTTGAGCAGTATACCAGCATCGAGACTCACCCGCTCAAGCTGGAGGCCAGCGATCAGGCCATTACTGGCAACTGGGATGAGGGGAGGCTGGAGCAGGTGCTGAATAACCTGTTAACCAATGCCCTCAAGTACAGCGGACCTGAAACGCCGGTCGTGGTTGGCATTGAGCGCCAAGCCAATGAAGTGATCGTGTCTGTGCGCGATCAGGGACCCGGCATCAGCCCGGAAGACCAGTCCCGCATTTTCGATCGTTTCTATCGCGTGCAGAAGACAGGCAGCTCCATAGTCGAAGGCCTGGGATTAGGACTCTACATAGCCCACCAGATCATCGTTCAGCAGGGCGGGCGCATGTGGCTCGAGAGTAAATCCGGCGAAGGAAGCACCTTTTACTTTTCGCTCCCCCTACTTTGAACCCCTCAAATTATGACACTTTCCACATATGAATTACGTGCTTACTTATGGGAAGAAAGTCACAAGAACTCCATGGAAAAAATTTAATACCCGGATGCACCTGCTCATAGAAAGCGAGGTGTCTCTCATGCAGATACGAGAGAACACTGCCAGACAATACGAAGTGATTGCGGACTGTGAATTGGTTCAGCAGGCACTTGTAGGAGATCAGCAAGCTTTTGAAGCGCTGGCCAATCGCTATAGCGCGTCGCTCTTTAACTTTATCTATCACTTTTTTGGTGATTATGACCAGGCCTGTGATATCTACCAGCAGGTATTGCTTCAACTCTATCTCTCCCTTGCGACGATTCGCGCGAACAAACCGCTCAAGTACTGGTTGTTCCAGGTGGCGCGCAATCGTTGTATTGATGAGTTACGCCGCAGGCGAGTGGCGCACTTTTCGGAGCTTGAACTGGATAATGATGAAGAGTACTCGATGCTCTTCGCCATTCCCGATGTCGGCCCTCTTCCTGAAGAACTGGCAGAACAGCACGAAGTGCAGGAGCGCCTCTGCCGGGCTATTCGAGTGCTGCCGCCCAAATTTCGCTCAATCGTGGCTCTGCGTTATCTTTCTCAGATGACTTTCTCCGAAATCGGGGAGAGGCTCAGCATACCCGAGGCTACGGCGAAAACCTATTTTCAGCGTGCCAAACCGCTGCTACGTGCATGTCTGAGAGAAGGAGAGCAGTATCAAAGCGAGTGGCGGTGATGCACTCCTTTGGGGTGCCTGTTAAAGGTAATAGGTAATTAATGCGCTCTCAAGTTAATCGGTAGCATAATCTCTGACAAGCGGTGGAGCGAGTTTTTCAGCATGGTCAGCAGTGTCGTCGCGGTTTCCTCCAATATATCCGGGGCATCGGTGAAGCGTTCCTCCAGGGTAGCGATGCAGCGTTGATGGCAGCGTACCATATATCCAGGATCGCGTTCCCCCTGTGTCACCACCGAACCTGCGGAATTGAGCGCGGCCAGGAAAAATGTATTGGCCTGCATATAGCAGTCGCGAGCGAAGCTATGTTCCTCCGCGGCGCGCCCCAGTTCCTCGGCAACTTCTCCTGCCGCAAAGTACACTTCTACCTGGCTGATAGGACTGTGCAGGACGTTCCTGGAAGCCTCTTCTAGACCAGGCAGGCGCGGCAGGATCGGCGGTGTGAAACCCGATGCATCTGTCCGCATGGACAAGGTGTTCGCTAGCATGGTCCAGGGGAATACAGGCTGGGAAAATGCATCCAGTACCTCCTGGCAGAGATAGGACATAAACTGGCTTTCTCGTAAGGATGTCTCTTTATGGCCACTCAAACGAGCCAATGTTGCTCGCTGTCTATAGATACTTATGAGATAAGCCAGGGCGATATAGGGAATATTATCCAGTTCGGCAGGAGATGCGCCAGGTACACCGGACGTTTCTTGCCAGTTCAATACGATCTGACGACAATGCTCTTCCACATCGTCAAGCAGAGAGGCGCATTGCGCCGCGAGCAGTTTTTGTTCCTTGCTCGTGCGTTGCCGGGCCAGCTTACTTTGACTTGTGCTGAAGTCTAACTCTGCCTGAGCGAGCGTCAGCCGGACTACTGCCTCTCCTAAGCTATCACCACTGACCTGGTAGACACTTCGGCTCTGTACTAATAAGCTAATCGCGCGTTGAAAGAGGGGTTGTATATCTTCTAACGAGGCCTCCTCACGTCCGGGGGCGGCCAGGGTCGTAGTAGTGTAAGCTATCGCATAGGCGCAATAGCCCAATCCCAGGTACAGGCTGCCAGCAGTTTTCATATCGTGTTCGGCGTTGAAATGCCCACGTGCCTGTTCGTACATCTCACAGGCCTGTTGATACGCCCCCAGGCAGCGATAGTCATCCCCGCAATGCAGGGCAATATCCAGGCGCAGCGTTGGCTCTACATCGTCGGTCGCTTCCTTTTGAAGCAGGCGAAACGCTCGCAGGTGATAGTTCAGTGCTGTTACGTAGGCGTGGGCCAGGAAGTAATTGCGCCCTAATGCATCGAGAATAGCTGCGTGGTATTTCGTCGGCGCGAACGCGAGCGCGGACTCAAAGGCATGCAGAGCGGCATCGTATTGCTGCTTCTGCTGCGCAATCAGGCCTGTCAAAAAAGCGTAACGGGCCTGGTTGATGGGTTGAAGGGTGGCAATGGCCTCGTCAGAGAGTGAAGGAAGGTCTCGCAGCGCCTGTAAGTCAGCATAATGCGCGCTTTTAAGCAAGACATCCAGGAAACCCCACTCCCCCTCGGGAACAGGCTGCTCGCCTGTATTGATGTGGCTCTGCTCAGAGAGGACTGCCAGCTGCTTCAAATGCTCGGTTTGCTCTAACAACGTCGTGAAGTATTCGTTCGACTGCCCTAGTTGCTCGGCGAAAAACTGGAGCGCCTGGAAAGACGGGGTAATCTTATCGCGTTCGAGCGCACTGACATAGGACTTCGAGTAGCGCTCGCCACCTAACTCGCTCTGTGTCAGATTTCGTTGCCGGCGAAGCTGTCGAATGCTTTCACCAATAAATTGTTCTCTTCCAACGACTGTCATGGCTCACCTCTCCCCTAAACAAGCGCCTGTCCATGCGTCCTTTTTTAGTTGAATCCGCTCATATACCCATTGTACTGCATATGGTCTAAGCAAATCAAGCAGGAGAATATTATTTTTCATTTGTATTTGCTTGACAAGCTGTCAGGATAAGGACATAATCCAAAATGAACATGTTTATCCAGGAGTTGATAGGATGGAATCACCACAGGCAGCACAAGCGACGGGACTCACACCCAAAGCGGAAATGACACGGCAGCGCATCCTGCAAGCAGCCCTCAAACTGTTTGCTACAGAAGGGTACGAAGGAACAACCATGCGCAAAATCGCCGCCGCCGCAGGTTGCTCACTCGGCCTCACCTACCGTTACTATGCCAGCAAAGAAGAGCTTGTTCTCAGCTTTTATCGCCAAATCGCGCAGGACCTCGAAGCCTATGTCGATGCGCTTCCGCGCTCCTCGATAGCCGACCGTTTCCAGCAAACCATCCTGGTGCAATTTGAGCAGATGGCGCCCTATCGCGATACCTTCAGCGCCCTTTTTACCGCCGCGCTCAATCCTCGATCCGAGGTGGGAGTCTTTTCAGAGAACGCCGCCGACATCCGACGCTTATCAAGGGACATCTATGTCAAGGTGGTGACCGGCGCCTCGGATGCTCCCAGGGCTTCGCAGGTCGGCGACCTGGCGACGGCCCTGTATAGCATGCATCTCGCCTTGATGCTCTTCTGGCTCCAGGACCGCACCGGGCAGACCAAAACCACCTACGACCTGCTGGATTTTTTACATGATATGATCGCCCTCGTCCGTCCACTGCTGCGGCTGCCTCCCGCCGCTAAAGCCCTCGTGCGCCTCGCGCAGATACTTGGCCCGATGTTGGGCGCTGACTTGAAAGCGCCTTGAGGCCACAGAGTTCAGATGAGCCATCGCTGCCCATAAGCCACAACCAAAAATACCAGCCCTATCGCCATCCCCGTCGCGATACGGTTCTTACCTGTCGCGTAAAGCACAGGTATAGCTACGACTTCTGCAAAAAAGAAGAGTGGAGCCAGGCAAAATGCTGTGAGGAATAAACTACTCGCATCCAGCGTGGAGAAGAACCTGGTAAGATGGAAAAGAAAGAATGGCATCATTCCCAACAGCAGTCCCAACATGTAGGTAATGAGGTGCCTTCTCGCCTGCTTTCGATGATCCCCTCGAATGCGCTGAAGAGACGCTTTTACCTTCTCGGTAGTTGCTGGCCGTTTACCGACATCTAGCTCAAGCATACACATCAATGTTTTTTGAAGGCGACGAGGTATGGCAACATCGGCAGCTAAATCACCGCTATCCTCCTCGTATGGCTCCTTGCCTGTAAGGAGCGTCTTAAGCGTCGCACCCAGGCTATAGATATCCGACTTCACCGTCGTCTGCGCCAGCCCATATTGCTCAGGCGCGGCATATCCCGGCGAGCCGAGGTTTCTGGTATCCCTCGGCTGTCCTTCTCGATAGTGGCGCGCGATACCAAAATCGATCAGGTACACATGCCCACTGGGGGTGCGCATAATATTATCCGGTTTCACATCGCGAAAAATAACCGGCGGTCGCTGCGTATGCAGGTACTCCAGCACATCGCACAGCGTTATACCGATGTTCAGCACATCTTTGAAAGGCAGACGATGTTCCTGGACAGTATGGAGATATGCCTCCAATGTCTCCCCCTCGATGAAACTCAGCACCATATACCAGTTCTCGTTATCTCGAAAATAGTCGTATAAGCGCGGCAGATTGTCATGTTGCAGCCTCGATAACAACTGGACCTCCCGGTTATAACAATCCGTCGCCTCGATGATCTGCCGGGGGGTAAGCGCTTGCAGATCGATTTGCTTGATGGCCACAACCAGGTTGAGACGGGTATCGATGGCTTTATATACCCTTCCGAATCCACCTTGCCCGATCAAATTCGTAATAAAGTAGCGATGATTGAGAAGCGTGCCATGTAGAAAAGAGGACTTCTGGCTGTGATCCTTGCTGACAGATAGGGTTGTTGCGAGTGCGTCTGTTGTCACTGCTAAGCGTTCATGACAGGCAAAACAATAATAAGTCTGGCTATCATTTGCTGCTCCGCATATTTCGCAAAAAATGAAAGTCTCCATCCTGCACGCTCCTCGCTTTCAAGTCATTGCAGTTTCCTCGTTTACACTTCCTAAAAGTGAACGCGTTCATAACAATAACTATAGGAGTCATCGAGCGAATTTGTCAAGCCCTTGACAAGCAAGATTACGCCGGTTATAATCATTTCAGGTAAATGAACGTGTTCACTTAATGAATTAGGAAGAGATACTTGAACAAGTTACCCGGTTTAACTCGAAGGAAGGAGCTTAACATGTGGATCGCAAGACACAAAATCGCCCTGTTATTGTGGATAGCATTACTGGGATGCCATCGCGAAAGTTGTGTAAAGAGAAGAGACCTGCTCAAGACTGGTGGACATATGTGATGCATGCTTTTTGGACGAAAACCTTGCATAATATAGAGAGACATCCCCTTTCACCTAATGGGTGAACACATATTCGTTTGTAATGAATGAAGAACCCTAAAAGAAAAGATAGGATGAGACGAGCAGAGCTATGCGTGAACCACCGAGGATTACCGAGGAAGACCTTCGTGCCTGTTTGCAGGACCAGTATGATCTGAGCCCTGTCACGCTGACGTTTCTTGCCCTGGGACATGATTACGACGCCGGGATCTATCGTGTGGCAAGCGAGCAGGGAACAGCCTATGCACTCAAAGTCACGACGAGATCGCTCTACGAACCACGATGTCTGGTTCCTCGCTATCTCTACGATCTGGGGATTGCATCGGTCGTGGCTCCCATTCCCACCCGCAGCAGTGCGTTGTGGACCCAGCTCTCGGAGTGGACCGTGATCGTCTACCCCTGGATCTCCGGAGAGAGTAGCTTGACCGGGATGACGGACGAGCAGTGGAAGCAGGTGGGAACCATCTTCCAACGGATTCACCAGGTCATGCTGCCGCCTGGAGGCTTTGCGTCCCTGCGCAAGGAGACCTTTGATCCGACAGAGTACGTTCGATGGGTACGTGCCTTTGAAACCCAACACGGCCAGACCCAAGGCCCAGGAGCCTCAGAGCGGGCGCTTCGCTCCTGGGTGGCGCATCAGTCCACGATTCACACGATGGTGACCTCCCTGGAAAAGCTGGCAGCGGTGCTCCAGTCGCGATCATTGCCCTACGTCATCTGCCACGCCGACCTACATGCAAGGAATCTGATCCGGAATCGAGTGGGTCAGGTGTTTGTGGTCGATTGGGATGAGGTGATGCTGGCCCCCAAAGAGCGCGATTTCCTCTTTGTCAGGCCACCACACGCTGCTGCGTTTTTTCAGGGCTATGGACAGGCGGAGATCGATTGGGTAGCCCTCACCTACTTCCTGTGGGAACGGGTCGTACAAGATCTGATCGAGTGTACCCACAACGTGTGTTTCAGGGAGGATTGGGCAGAAGAAAGCAGGGCGGAGGCCGTCCAGTTGCTTGAGGTCATCTTGGCAGAGGACAGGGGCCACATCGACGCTGCCTATCGAGCCTCGGCCCATCTACCAAGAGACCTCACCGTTCACAGCAGGAAGAGCTCTTGAAGAGAGAGAACTGGTTGAACGAAGACCACCTGATGCGTCATGAAACTTCTCCGATCCATCTGACTGATCCGCACACCGATGTCGCATGTTCGCGCCATTTCGTATGAAGCACAAGAAACGTGCTCGCCAGAAACGACGCCATGAGAGCAGAAAAATCTCAAGCCGTGCTGAAAACAGGCCAGAATAGGCACAAAAAGACACCTTCTCCTGAACCCCCCTTCATGGTTGGTTGCTTCTTCATCAGCCCTGCTCAGTTCGTGAGCTTCATTCCAGCGAGAGGCGGGTGCAAGCGGATATCCTGGATCGTGGCCCAGACAATGCTCAGGCAACTGGTCTCCAAAGTACAAGACGTCGATCTGATCGGTGCGTTGGCGCACGAGGCTCCACAGACTTTCAATGGCGTTCGTGGTCTGAATGTGCCGGTGCATGGCAGCAGGAAAAGCATAAAATGTGAAGAGATGCTCTTCGTCCTCCGCCAAGCTTCGTACCACCTCAGGATAGCGAACCGTCTATTTGGCGGTTCTCGGCGGCCAATTGGGTGAACGCCTCCGACTTTGTCGCTTGCTGCCAGATGCCCACCAGTTCGGCCTGAACCTCAGCTTGTTCGCGTCTGGGGATAGCGGCAAGCACGTTGCGCTGTTTATGCACGAGACAACGTTGGCGAGGGGTGGCTGAGAAGAGTTCTGTGAGCGCAGCCAACAAGCCATCGTGTCCTGAAGTCGACGATCAGATCGATCTGCGTGGCCCCTCGTGTGCGCAGCTCCTGCAAAAGAGCGAGCCATCCCTCCTTGCTTTCCTCCGCGCAGGCTTGCAGTGCCAACACCTCTTTGTTTCCTTCCAGATCCACGCCGAGACAGGCATAGTTCCCTCCCTGGTGAAATTGAAGGTTTTGATGGAAAGGACAACTTATGCCTGTATTATCTCCTCTCTGCTCCCTTTTTGCGAAGTTCCTCTTTACACAACTTTCGCTATGGCATCATTGCGTCCCCTACATATGGCTCCCGATTTGGATACGCCCCGGTCAGTCCGTGATATCAACAAAATCAGCTCGTTATCCCAACGTATCTCTTTTGGCTCAAAACAACGTGTAAGTATTATCCTCACCGTACGTGAGAACTACCGTGCAACCAAACAGGTAACTTCAAGCGTATAAATAAATGAAAGGATATATTGCCCACCCTACAGATGTGGTATATCCGCCTGTATCTACTTGCTTGTTGATAAACCCTGATGGGGAAATGCCTGCATAAAGATACAGCTTGAAATGTGAAAAACAACATAGAAATAAGTCGATGTAGAGCGTTATAATGAGAAGAAAGTACTGAAAGCCCTTCCTTTTCTGGGGAGTTGGCGCTACAATCTGTAAACTATGTAGTGACCAGTGTCCATGTAAGAAGCGCCGAATTTCAAATTTATTCATTGTTTTCTGCCCTCTTTCCTGCATATTATCGCAGGCCCAAAAGAAGGATTCTCCTGAGAGAACGCTGTATCCACCGAAGCTGGTGAAGGCGCGGGAGAATAAAATTTGTTGTGTAGCATGGCAATGGCAAAGCTATTGGCTCCATCAGATCGGCGGGTAGCCAGAGTCGGTACTTGCTTGGAGATCTGTACGGGTGTCGTAATGAGGTGAATACATGGACGGCAAGGGCAGTCGCGGCCTCTCATCAGGGGATGAGCGGCGGCGGCACGATACGTTTGTGAAAAATGGACGAAAAGTCATACACTACCTGAGAACACATATACAAGCTCTTCTGGCTAGTATCCTGGTGATAGGCCTGGTGGCCCTGCTTTTTGGCGTATTTAGCCAGTTTCAAGCACCGGTCATAAGTACCCCACCAGCAGGTGAAACGAGTATTGGTTACAGCACATTTGTAGCGCAGGTCAGATCAGGCAATATGCTGGCGGTAGCTATACGTGGGAGTGATTTGCAAGGTTTACTGGCGAATCCGCTCACCCAGACCGCAAATGCAGCGCAGCCAACTACTACTGCCAGTCAACGCAACGCTGACTTTGCGACTTTCAGTCGCTTCGTTGGCGCTGGTTCTTCATGGGCAAATACTCCACAGACACCTGCGATTGATCAGGCGCGGCTTGTCTACTCGCGCATGCCGAGTACAGGGGACGAGGCGCTTATGCCATTACTGGTCAGCAAACAGGTCACCGTGAGTACATTACCCCCTGCCCAATCGCCGCTGTGGTTGTCACTCATCTGGCGCATCATTCCATTTCTTTTCCTGACACTCATCCTCGGGTTCATGTTGTTTCCGCGCAATAATAAGGGACGCAGTACCCGTGGCCTGGATGAACGTTTCAGCCAGATGGGAAAAAGCAAAGCGCGCCGCTTTGAAAAGGGCAACGAGGTTCTCACGCAAAAACGTCCCACTGAGCAATCGCCCTCGGCAAATAAATCGGATAGCGCATTCAATATGAATAAGGCCAGCGGTACCACCACTGCGCGTAAACGCCTGGAGCCTCCCGTCACATTTGCCGACGTGGCCGGCATCGATGAAGTGCGTGAGGAACTTGAGGAGATTGTGCAATACCTGCGCAGTCCCGAACGCTACTCGCGGCTGGGAGCAAAGATTCCGCGTGGCGCGCTGCTGGTTGGCCCTCCTGGAACGGGAAAAACGCTGTTAGCCAGGGCTGTTGCAGGCGAGGCAGGCGTGCCATTTTTCAGTATGAGCGCCTCCGAGTTTGTCGAGATGTTTGTTGGCGTCGGAGCCAGCCGCGTGCGCGACCTCTTCAATCAGGCGAGGCAGGCCGCACCCTGCGTCATCTTCATTGATGAAATCGACGCGGTAGGCCGCAAGCGCTCCACCAAAATTATGGGCAATGACGAACGAGATCAGACGCTCAACCAGTTGCTCGTCGAACTCGATGGCTTCAACTCTCGCCAATCCATCGTGGTGCTGGCAGCGACCAACCGCGTCGATATTCTGGACAAGGCGCTGCTGCGTCCGGGCCGTTTTGACCGCCATATCACCGTCTCACTACCCGACCGCGTTGGCCGTGAAGCCATCCTGCGCGTCCATTCACGCGCCACGCCTTTGCACGAAGAAGTCAGCCTCGAACGTCTGGCACGTCTCACCACAGGCATGAGCGGCGCCGACCTCGCCAACCTTGTCAATGAAGCTGCTCTATGCGCGGCCCGGCGCGACCTGGAGCATGTGAACCACGAGTGCTTCGAGGATGCGCTGGCCCGTATTCAACTGGGCGCGCTGCGTCCCATTGTGATGAGCGAAAGCGAACGGCGCATCATCGCCTATCATGAAGGAGGCCACGCCCTCGTCGCTTATCACTTGCCCGAAGCCGATACCGTCAATCGCGTGACCATCCTGCCGCGCGGCCAGAGCCTCGGCGTCACGCAATTTACCGCCGAAGAAGACCGCTATAACTACAGCCGCCAGTCCCTCATGGCGCGTATCGCCGTAGGCCTGGGAGGACGCGCTGCCGAAGAATTAACCTTTGGAGCCGACCACGTCACCACCGGCGCTGAGAACGACCTACAGGTCGTAACCGACATCGCCCGCAACATGGTCACACGCTGGGGCATGAGTGAGCAGGTTGGCGTGGTCTTCGCCGATTACCGCGCTGATGGTGGCGGCGCTGGCCTGAACATGCAGCGTATCGATAACCCGGCGCAGAGCCGCACCCTGATCGCCGACGAGAGTGGCAATCTATCGCTCAACGGCCAGTTCATACCCGCTCGCCAGCATGCATTCGCCATGCTCGCCCCAGGCGCGAACAAGCCCAGTAGCGTATCGATGGCCTCCACCATCGATCTTGAGGTGCAGCGCATCCTTAACGAAGGCTACGCCATAGCCCGCACCCTGCTGCAAGATCATCGCGACCAACTAATCAAACTTGCCAACTCCCTCATGGAACAAGAACAACTCGACCGCAAACAGTTCCAGGCCCTGCTGCAAGAGTGATTTCGTTGGGGACAGGCAATCGGGCCATCTGTAGGGGCGCAATTCATTGCGCCCTCTCCCTTTCCCGCGACACAATCCGCATACCCGCAATATCATCCTGCCTGTAGGTCGTCCACAGAATGCATACACAACCTTGATATACGGAATGCCAGGAGCCTCAATCATGCGGCTATTCTGGATTTCGGGATGTCGCCGCCACAGGTCAAGCAGCGTAGGTCTCTGCTCCATACTCGTCCGTGCCTCATGCTGTCGGGTCGCTTGCTTGCCATCGTCCATCACTTCCCTTCGCTCCCTGCCTGCTCCAGTGCCTCAGCCAGGATGGAGGTCGCCGTCGCTTCCCCCACCAGCGTCTTCAACTGCTCGTGGCAGGCCCCAATCTTCTCCATCCGCGCCGTGATAAACTCGTGCCTGGCGGTGACAGCGTAACCGTGCATAGCGCGTTCCGCCGCCTCGTACTCCTCTTCTATCCGGCGTCTCAGGCGCGCCATAGCCCAAACGTACTAGGATCTTAAAAAAACTTCCGGGTGACTACGTACAAATCCAACAACAATACCGACATCCTGACGAAGTAGTTCCTCTGTAAGATTGCCTTCAAGAGCAAAGTCAATCAGGTTTTGGATAATCTCTACAATGCCTTCTTCCGATTGTTCAACGCACAAATTACCGCGAAAGATACCTTTTCTTCCCCAGGACATGCCCCGCCTGAATGCTTCTGTTGTGGTGTGCGACGTAGTGGTCATGATATATACTCCTTGAGTATCCAGCCAAGTAAAATCCTGCATTCAAAAGCTTGATAAAAAGACAGAGTACGAGAACGCATTACCAGAAAGCTTACTGTGTATTCCTTGCATAACAATAATACCGATTAGTCTTAAAAGACCGTTCTTAATATAAAGGCATATCAGTTCCATTTAATGTTGTAGACCTGAAAGGCTGATATGTCCTTATAGACAAAGCATACCCAATTGTCTTCTGTCTGTCAAGACCTAATTGACGGATTTTTTTGAATGTGTTAAGATTACCGTGTAGACCTGAAAGGAAGGATATGTCTAACATAAATGAAGACTCCCATTAGCGCAAGAGAAGCAGCACAGATGTTAGGCGTAACGCCTCGCACTGTGGTACGACTTGTAGAACGCAACGAGATTCCCGGTTTCAAGGTCGGGGATGTATGGAGGTTCTACCGTGAAGATATCCAATACTATATTGATACGCAGATGAGAGGGCGTATCACTGATCAGCACGGTGAGCCAGACGATGATCAGGACGAGTAATCTGCTCGTAACACGGGCTATCCTTTCGGGAGGCGCAACGATGCCGTACTTCATCTATGCCCTAGCTGACCCGCGAACTGATAAGATCGGGTATATTGGCATAACTAAGAACATTAGGCAGCGTTTTAACCAGCATGTAAACAGTCGAGGTAGTAATAGTATAAAGGATGACTGGATACAGCAGCTGCTAAATGATGGATTAATACCTTCAATCAGAGTTCTGGAAACAGTCGAGACTGAGGACATCGCTTACAAGCGCGAGGCATACTGGATACGATATTATACCAAACTAGGAGAGCAGTTAACCAACATCTCTCGCCATAAAATAAAAGTATCAAGGAGAAGAGGACCAGGATATTATAGCAGTGCGGAAGAGATAGCGGAAGAACTTAATATTCGTGGACGCCTAGTTGTGAACCCGAATGACAACAAAGACGATCTAGGTTGGGGATAGTATCCCCTCAAAGAAACCAGAATTGATGAAGTTGTCGGCCAACTCGTTCGCAGAATAGAAGCAGGCGACTATGTAGCAGGACAACGTTTGCCCGCTGAACGCGAACTTGCAGAAGAGTTGCATACAAGTCGTGTGCATCTTGTGGAGAGGATACCTTACCGCATCCTGGATAGTTACTATTTAGCCTCTTTGTTAGGAGCCTTGCTTGGAAAAGATGACGGCTACATTCCCCTATTTAAATGGCTGCGTGAGCATACAGGCTTAAAAGCCAGGCGAGCTTACGAACAGTTGCAAAGCCGAATGCCCACAGCGAATGAAGCAGCATTACTCCATATTGCAAGAAATCAGCCAGTGATTGACCTTGATCGTTGGGTATGGGCAGATGATGGTACACTCTTCGAATATACTCATATCATTGCGAATGCCTCACTGCACGAATTCACGTATTCATATGAGATTGATGAGGAGGCGAGTAGATAATGACGCTCGATGAAACAACACGTGCCGAATTAGTCCGCGAGGTAGCAAAGCTTTTGATACAAAATCAACGGCTGGCATTCGCCTCTGATTTTCATGCCTTTGCTGAGGGACGTCAGCTTGTGCTGGCGGGTGTGCCTTTTGAGACCTTCCCAAAGGGGCCAAACACCCAGCGGAGCGATGGGGATGTCGTCGCTCATGCGATCGTAATGGCGTTGGTAGCTGCTGTCAATCGAGGGGATATTGATGATTGGTTTCCTGACAAGGGAGAAACAGGAGTCAGGTCTCTCGATTATCTGCCCGATTTACGGAAACGTCTCATTGAACCGGATTATGTTTTGATTGGCAATGTTGATGTCACTATTCTCTGTGGGGAGCAGCCGCGCATGAAAAAGCGACTGCCAGAGATGCAGCGTAACATTGCTGTCGGACTGGGTCTGAGTCTTGAGCAGGTACATATAAAAGTATCCAGTATGGATGGGCAAGATGAAATCGCGCGTTTAGAGGGTATTGAAGCGCGTGTTCTGGTGAGTGTATGGCAGGGGTTATGAAGCAAAGAGAATGTCAATTGGGCCTGCGAGATTCATACAAAATTGCTGGCATCACGGTGGAGGGACGAACCGGTAGTCGGTCAATTGAGAAAAGCTATCGTTGCCACATTACGAGAGATACGACGCTATGACACAGCTCGAACTTAGTTCTATTCAACTGGGTGGCACCGGGTTAGTGGGAAGTCGCATCGGGATTGGCACCTGGGCGATTGGTGGCGGGTGGGGACCGCAACCCGAAGCACGCTCGCTGGCAGCCCTCCATCAAGCGCTCGACATGGGGTGTTTGCTCATTGATACTGCTGCCTTGTATGGCAATGGCCGGGCGGAACACCTGATCGCTCAGGCCTTCAAAGAACGCGGTTCGCGCGTCACAACCATCACTAAAATCTACCCTCAGCATTACCATTGGGCACCATCTCCAGGAACACCCATTACAGAGATTTATCCCACTACCCATATTCGTACCCAGGTCGAAGCCAGCCTGCGACGTTTAGCAACGGATTGCCTGGATGCAGTGTTGTTCCAGACGTGGTGCCCTTCCTGGTCCGAAGAAATGGAGTGGTATGAGACGATGCGTGATCTACAGCGCGCAGGCAAAATTCGTGCTTTTGGCATCTCGGTCAGTGATCATCGACCAGAGGAAGCCAATGGAGTCATTGCGGCTGGGCGTGTTGATCTGATCGAGGCTCCGTATAGTCTGCTTGACCAACGCGCGGCAACACGGCTCTTTCCGCTTGCGCAGAGCTATCATGTCAGTATCATCGCTCGCACACCCTTAGCCTCTGGCGCTCTGACGGGACGTTGGTACGCGGGGATGAAATTCCATCGGCAGGATTGGCGGAAACGGGTCTTCCGTGGTGAACTATTTCAGCAAACCCTCCAAAGAGTTGCTCGTATCCAATCCCTGATCGATCCCACGCAGCCCTTAGCGCAGCTCGCCCTGCGTTTTTGCCTGAGTCATCCTGCCGTGACTACCGTTATCCCAGGCGTACGTAGCGCTGAACAAGTAGAGCATAACCTGATGGCAAGGGAAGGTGGGTCACTTCCTCAAGAAATGCTGGACAAACTCACGCAGGTGTGGCAACAGGAGATGTATGACGGTGTGCGAACCAGTATTGGCGAAGAAGTGGAAGGATAGAATCAAAAAGGGTTGTCAAATTACAAATCTTGCGTCCCTGCACACAGCTACACAACCTCAATCTTCCCCTCAACCACCTCATCATCATCCCGAATAAAAAACACCCTGGCATAGGGCGGTTCGGGATAGAACTGGTGGGAAAAAATAATATAGAGCAGTTTATTGCGCCTGGCCCACTCTTTATCGCGTGGAGAGGGATAGGCCTCGCTCTTTGGGTGGGAGTGATAGTAGATCATCTCGCCCTCGTACTCCTCGATATCGTCAAAGATATCGAGCAGCACCCTGGGGTCGATAATCGAGAAATCGTCGGGATGTTCGGCGGCGTTGGCGGTCGGGTAATGCTTCACTACCCGGCCATCCTTGCTACCAACGGCTCCGCAGGCTTCATTGGGATAACCCTCTACCACATGCGCAACCATCTCTGCATACATGGCTTGAGGAATACGCACGACGAACGACGCGCCATCTACCATAACAATTTTTCCTCTAAATCGTCTTCCAGTTGATCCAGGTCGCGCGTCCACAGATCCTCGCTGAGATATTTCCAGCCGCCATCTGCCAGGATTACCACGATCTTGCCGCGCTCCATGCTGGCCGCGACACGCAGCGCCGCATGTAGAGCCGCTCCGCACGATGGGCCTGCGAAGATGCCTTCCTGATCTTTCAACTGGCGCGTGCGGCGAATAGCATCCCGACCAGATACCAGAATCTTGGCATCGAGCAGCGATTGATCCAGCACGGGCGGCACAAAGCCATCTTCCAGGCTGCGCAATCCCTGCACGCCTTCGCCCTGCAACGGCTCGGCGGCCACGATTTTAATGGCTGGATTGTACTCTTTCAAGCGCCGGGCATTGCCGGTGAGCGTACCACCGGTTCCCAGTCCGGCCACAAACACGTCCAGGTCGGGCAGGTCCTCGATAATCTCGCGTGCCGTGCCTTCGTAATGGGCGCGTGGGTTGGCATCGTTGCCGTATTGGTACAGCATCACATAGCGATCATCGGTACGCGCCAGCTCCTGCGCGCGTTTCACCGCGCCGTTGCTGCCCAGCGCGCCATCAGAGTAGATGATCTGCGCGCCGTACAACTCGAGCATCTGCCGCCGTTCCTGCGTTACATTATCGGGCATGACCGCGGTAAACTGATAGCCCTTCACGCGTGCGATCATCGCCAGCGCGATGCCCGTGTTGCCGCTGGTCGGCTCCAGTAGAATAGAGCCAGGCTTCAGTACCCCGCCGGCCTCAGCCTCCTCGATCATCTTCTTAGCGATACGATCTTTGATACTGCCGGAGGGATTAACGCCCTCCAGCTTGGCGAAAATCTGCACGCCGGGACGCGGGCTAAAACTCTTTAGCTCGACAAGTGGTGTATTTCCGATGGTATCGAGTATGCTGCTATAGCGCATCTATTTCCCCCTGGCGGGTTAGCGTCCACCCGCCATCGCAGGCAAAAGGATGACCGTATCGTTGGGGCCGACGCTTGTCTCGAGTCCCTTCAAGTAACGGACATCCTGGTCATTGACATATACATTGATAAAGCGGCTGAGACTCTCCTCCGGCTGAATCTGCTCTTTCAGCGCCGGAAAGCGCTGGTAGAGATCGGCCAGTATCTCAGTAAGATTGTCTCCCTGGGCGGTCACCTGTTTCGAGCCGCCGACGGAGCTGCGCAAAACGGGCGCTAAACGCACGGTTGCCATACTTTATTACTCCTCATTATTTCGTAGGGGCGCGATTTATCGCGCCCCTACAGACGGGATATCGTTCATGAACGTACCGGCATAGCGCACACATCTGCGTAGGTCGGCAGGTCCTCTGGATGGCCATGTTCGCCGCAGGCCGGGCAATTGGGATCGCGGAAGAGGTGCAACTCGCTGAACTCGCCCGCCAGCGCATCGTAGGTCATCAAGCGCCCTACCAGTGGCTCTCCGATGCCCAGCAAGAGTTTAATCGTCTCGGTTGCCTGCAACAGGCCAATAATACCGGGAAGCACACCCAGCACGCCCGCTTCTGCGCAGCTTGGAGCCAGCGCGGGCGGAGGCGGCTCTGGATAGAGACAGCGATAGCAGGGTCCTGCATACGGCTTGAAGACCGTCAACTGGCCCTCAAAACGGAAGACGCTGCCATGCACGACCGGCTTATTGGCGATCAGCGCGGCATCGTTCAAGATATAGCGCGTGGGGAAGTTATCGGTGCCGTCAAGGATGACATCGTAGTCGGCAATGATACGCGCCACGTTGCTCTCGTCCAATCGCTCGATGTATGTAATCACCTTCACATCAGGGTTCAGCGCTTCGATGGTTTGGCGCGCCGACTCAGCCTTATATTGACCAACACGTTGCGTGTTATGTAAAATCTGACGCTGCAGGTTGCTCTCTTCCACCACGTCAGCGTCGATGATGCCGATAGTGCCGACACCGGCCGCGGCCAGGTAAAAAGCGGCGGGAGAACCCAGGCCGCCCGCGCCGATCAACAATACGCGCGAGTCAAGCAGCTTGAACTGTCCCTGCTCACCCACTTCGGGGACGAGCAAATGGCGGCTGTAGCGTTTCGCCTGCGCCTCGCTCATCGTGCGCGGCTGCACGAACGGCAAGCCGCTGCCTTTCCACGAACCAAAACCGCCCGACATAGAGATCGGATTCGCGTAGCCCATCTGCTTCAAGGTAGCGCCGGCCATGAGCGAGCGCACGCCTCCCGCGCAGTAGAGCACCACCGTCTTCGATTTATCGGGAACCGCTTCTTCTATCTGCAATTCGAGATAGCCGCGTGGCACATGGATCGCTCCGGGAATATGTCCCTCGTTCCACTCAAGCTTCTCGCGCACATCTACAAGCACAATTTCCTGCTCATCTTGCCTGGCCTCGTGCTGGTTGGCGAGTGCTTCGTGCACCTGCGAAGGCGTCCATTCCGATATTTGCTTGCGCGCCTGCCGCATAATTTCGCGGGATGCATCACCCATGTTTTCTTACCTCTCGCTTTTGTTGATAATGTCTATCAACTTACTATAAATAAGCACTATCAAAAGAGTACCATTTGCCTTTTCTGCTTGTCAAGGGAAAAGTAACGCTGGTTGCGCTACCTCGTTGGAGCTAACCTTTTATTAGTTTATTCATAGGTAATAACATGAACAGGTTACAAATTATTCCAGGCTGTTATCAACCTTGCAATTTGTATGTCTGGCTGATACTCTGTGTAGGGAGGAGCATTCAACCATGACCGAGACAGTCGATATCGTTATCATCGGTGGAGGAGTGATGGGCGCCAGCATCGCCTATCACCTGGCAAAACAGGGAGGCGGCAAGGTTGTCTTACTCGAACGCCAGGCCATTGGCAATGGCACAACGGGCCGTTCGGGCGCAATCGTGCGGCAGCACTACTCCAACGAATTTTCCGTTCGTATGGCAAAGGAGAGCCTCGCCGTTTTCCAGCACTTCGACGATGTCATCGGCGGCGATTGTGGTTTTGTCACCACCGGCATGGTTGTGCTGGTCGGCGAAGATGGAGAGGATGCGCTGCGCGAAAATGTGCAGATGCAGCAGGGGCAAGGGGTGAATACCCGTGTTATTGGCGCGGACGAGGTCAGCGAGGCCGCGCCGGGTTACAGCGGGGAAGGCGTCGCGCTGGCCTGCTACGAACCGGAAACGGGCGTGGCGGACCCCATGGCCACCACCTCTTGCTTTACGCAGCGGGCGCGTGATCTTGGCGCGCATATCCGCGAAGGCGTCACGGTCACACGCATCGTTACTCAGGATAGGCATATTGTGGGCGTAGAGACCAGCCAGGGAGATGTACAGGCTCCGATAGTGGTAGTGGCAGCCAATGCGTGGAGCGGTGCGCTGGTGCGGCCTCTGGGAATGATCTTGCCGATCAAGCCAACCCGTCACCCCATGATCGCGCTGCGCCGCCCCAACGATTTTGGTGGTCGCCTGGGCCTACACGCCGTAGGGCTTGACCTGACACGCGAGATTTACCTGCGGCCAGATATCGGCGGTATCACCCTGGTCGGCTCGTCGGAGAACGTCTTCACGCCGAGCGATCCCGACAACTACGCCCAGGGTCTGACCGAGCCAGAAATCGCCCATTTCCGAACCAGGGCCGGCGGCACGATTCCCGCGCTGGCACGCGCTGTTCCCCGCGGCGTGTGGGCCGGTATCTACGACGACACCCCCGACTTCCATCCCATCCTCGACCGCCTTCCTGCTTACGAGGAATTATACTGCGCGGCTGGTTTCAGCGGGCATGGCTTCAAACTCTCTCCCAGTGTGGGCCAGATGATGGCGCAGCTCATCCTCACCGGCACGAAACCTGTTGATATGCGGCATTTCGCCTTTGATCGTTTCGAAATGGGGAGAGAGATTCGCCCCCGTTATTCTTCTGGTGTATTAGGCTAAGGAGTTTCACTACTATGCGTTCAGATATCGTTCCAGGTGCACGCTTTCCCGACTACGAGTTGACCGACCACACGCGAACGCGGCGGCGTCTCAGCGAGTTGCAAGGAATTGACCCGATGATCCTCATTCTCTCGCGCGGGCATTATTGCCCCAAGGATCACCAGCAGCACCTTGAAATGGCAGCATTCTATCCCAAGATTAATGTTGCCTACACCAAAATCGTCACCATCTCCACGGATAATATTCTCGAAACCAACGAGTTTCGCGACGGTGTTGGCGCGCAGTGGACGTTTCTATCGGATTCGGGGCGCAAGGTGCAGCAGGACCTCGACATTCAAGAGTACACAGACCCACATCACAATCCCATGATCCCGCACACGCTGGTGCTTGAGCCAGGACTGGTGATCCACAAAATCTACAATGGCTACTGGTTCTGGGGTCGCCCCTCGGCGGCTGAACTCTGGCAAGACCTGCGCGAAGTCACGCGCAAAATTCGCCCGGACTGGGATCTCTCAGTGCCAGGCTTGCGTGAGAACTGGGAAGGTGATAAAACGATGCATTACCCCTACAAGGGTGCAAAATAGCACCATATTCGTTTCGAGGAGTCACGGACTGTTTGTCAAAATGTATGGATATGCGTGATTTTTCTCAATTCTTGGCAACACTCCTGATGTAGAAGATAAATAAAGTCGTTCCCTTTGTAAGGTCTTCCTACCTGCGCTTGCCGGATGAGATCAACCTGAGCAATCAAGGCGACCGAAGCGCGCGCCTATACCTGGCAGGTCCATTCATACACGCTCATGGATACTGCTTCGACCGAGCCGCAGGGCGAGCAACACGCCGAACGAAACGGCCAGCAGCACCACTGAAAGCGAGACCGCTGCATCCAGGTCGCTTTCGGCTGCGATGTAGACGGCGATGGGAGTGGTCTCGGTGATTCCTGGAAAGTTCCCGGCAAAGGTAATCGTCGCACCGAGTTCCCCAAGCGCTCGGGCCCACGCCAGACCCGCACCCGCGAGCAGAGCCGGGCGAATGAGCGGCAAGACGACCCGCCGAAAAGTGTACAGCGGAGACGCCCGCAGCGTGTAGGCTGCCAGTTCATAGCGCCGATCCAGCTGCTCGAGACCCGCTTTCGCGCTATTGATGAAGAACGGCGCGGAGACAAACATCTGTGCCATCACCACGGCCACAGTAGTAAAGGGCAGCGTGATCCCCAACGGGCTGAGGTAGCGGCCGAGCAGCCCGAAGCGCCCAAAGGTGATCAACAGGGCAACGCCCGCGACCACTGGCGGCAGGACCGTTGGCATAGTCACGAGTGTCTCGAGAAAGGCACGCCCTCTGAAGCGAAGCCGCGCCAATATATAGGCCACCGGTAGGCCAAACACGACGCTCAGCAGCGTACTGATGCATGTCGTGACGATACTCAGTTGAAGCGCCTCGATCGCCTCCGGCTGCTGGATGGCCTGCCAGAGCATTGCTGGCGGCTCCCGGATGATCAGGGCCGCCAGCGGGATACCCAGGAAAAGGAAAAAGCTCCCCGCCAGGACGCCGACGAGCAGCCTGGCAGGCCAGCGTGCCCAGGGCCCGCTCACCGAAATTCGCTTCAGCACGGGCAGGTGCATAGAGAGGCGCCCTTCCTACCCGTTGACCGGGATAAAGTCGAGAACAGAAAGAGATGCAGTGGACGTTTCATGAGAGCCTCCTTACGAAGAGAGAGAATGACACAAATCAACGTCTATGAATGAGTAGTTATAGTGTGAGTATAGAGGGAAATACGCACAGGTGTCAAGGTGGAGGCGCAGTGAAATAGTGGACCGCACCCCTGAGACCGCTTGGGTCATTTCCATCAAGAGAGCAAGGGTGATCAGCAGTTGAGTTACCTCGATCTTTCCCAACGGCAGATGGTCATCAAGAAGCGGGAGGAGGAGATCCCCAAGGAAAGGCGGAAGCGGCAGATCCGCAATCGCATGGTATATAATGATTGGGGTCTCTATGGCTTTGTGCAAATGCTGACCTACAAGTGTTTGCGCTTTGGGAAAGAACTCCCTGTTCCACCGTCATACAGGAATCAACAGGTTTTCATACGTTTTGAAAGGCAGGAAAACACAATCATGGCTGAACACAAAATGCAAATGAACGGCGTACAAATCACCTGGCTTGGGCACGCCACCTTTAAGATCACCACTCCCCAGGGAAAGATCATCCTGATCGATCCCTGGACAAAGACCAACCCGGTTTGCCCGGAGGAACTGAAACAGGTTGATAAAGTTGACCTGATGCTGGTATCCCACGGCCACTTTGACCATGTGGCCGACGCGGTTGAGATTGCCAAAGCGACCAAACCAACCGTTGTCGCCATCGTGGAACTGGCCGGTTGGCTCAAATCAAAGGGCGTTGAAAATACTGTTGGTATCAATAAGGGCGGCACCGTTGACATTAACGGCATCAAAGTCACAATGACGCACGCCATTCATACCTCGGGCACCGAAGACGGATCGTATGCAGGGGATGCGGCAGGCTTCGTGATCGAGTTCGAGAATGGTCGCAAGCTCTATCACGCTGGCGATACCTGCGCCTTCAGCGACATGGCGATCATTGGCGAACTCCACCGGCCCGACGTAGCGCTGCTGCCCATCGGCGACTTCTATACCATGGCGCCTAAAGAGGCCGCCATCGCCGTGCGTATGCTGGGGGTCAAACACGTCATCCCCATGCACTACGGAACATTCCCCATCCTGACAGGCACACCCGAAGCATTGCGCGAGTCGCTGCAAACCCTTGGACTTAATGAAGTCGAGGTGATTGCCATGAAACCAGGAGAGACGGTTTAACTGTTTTTCAGGAGGGCTTGCGTGCCAAAAATTACCATGATCGGCGCGGGAAGCGTCGTCTTTACACTCAATCTACTTGGCGACATCTTCACCTTCCCGGAGCTCCGGGAATCTGAGATCGCCTTGATGGATATCGACGAG
>WNGL01003444.1_pt1 | contig 28102 bp, 22 predicted proteins | sample 5400591 | NCBI WGS metagenome assembly WNGL01 (sample SAMN13153377, study PRJNA577476) | soil metagenome | isolation source: 80 cm soil or saprolite under Garry oak tree replicate 1 | place: USA:California | collected 2016-06-15 | reverse complement strand
AGCCCCCTCCGCCGTTGCCGTTGACGGTCGGGTCCAGCCGGACGTAGAGCGCGAGCCCGGCCGGCCCGGTGAGGCGCACGTGCACCACGACCGCGTCCCGGCCCGGGTCGGTGACGTACTGCGCGACGATCCGGTACCGGCCGCTGCGCGCGGTACTGGTCACCTCGCATGACAAGCCGGAGGCATCCAGCGTCCGGACGGTGTACGTGGTGTCCCGGGTCTGCAGGTCGGTGAAGGTCCGCCCGTCGGTGACGAGGAACTGCATGGTCTCCACGTTGGTGTTGTCCACCGTCGGGCTGTACACGTCGGAGAGCACCCCGCCGGCCACCGTGTACCAGACCTTCGAGGAGCGCTGTGCCGCGGTACCGACGCAGTCCTTGCGGGCGAGGTCGAAGTGCGACACCGCGCCGGGCGCGCCGGGAGCGGTATCGGTCGGGGCCGCGGCCGCGGGCGCCGCGGGGACCATGGTCGCGAGCAGCAGGGTACTGGCAAGGACGACGCTGGCCTTCATGGCCGCAGCAGACCACGCTGGCGCCATGTGGGCAACTGCTAGGGTCGAGATCGTGGGCACGATCTACCAGCAGATCGCCGACCGGATCAAGGAGGACATCCTGCAGGGGCTGCTGCGGCCGGACCAGCAGGTGATGTCGACCAACCAGTACGCCGCGGTCTACGGCGTCGACCCCGGTACCGTCGCCCGCGGCTACCGGCAACTCGTCGCCGAGGGTCTGCTCTACCGGCGCGCCGGCGTCGGCATGTTCGTCAGCCCTGACGGGTGGGCCCGCCTGCGCGGCCTACGCCAGAAGCGGTTCTTCGCCGAGGTCTTCGACCCGATGGTCGCCGAGGCCGTCGCGCTCGGCATCTCGCTGGACGACATCCTCGCCCGCATCCGCCGGCTCAAGGGCGGCGACGCCCCGGTCTGAACGAAGCGGGGCGCGGTGGAATCAGCCGCGCAGGACCCGGGTGTACAGGCGGGCGCCGGGGCTCGTCGCCAGCAGCGCGTCGGCCAGCGCCTGCCCGGCCGCGGCCAACTCATCGTCGCCGCACGGCGCGAGCGCGTCGAGCACGAAGACCGCCCACGGACCCCGGTACCGGTCGACGTCCTCGCCGCCCAGCGGTACGGCGTGCACCACGGACACCGCGTTGTACGCGTCGGTGAGCCGGTCGATCCGCGGCAGCCCCTGCGGCAGCCGGCGCAGTAGCGCCTCGACGCTCGGCCGGGTGCGCTGCGGCCTGGCCCCGAACCCGCGGAACGCCGCGCGCCAGGCGGCCACGTGCGGGTGTTCCTCGACCGGGCGCCCCCGCGCTGCCGACTCGGCGTCGGTCAGCAGCTTCTCGCTCACGTCGTCGCTGGGTCCCGGTACCAGGTCCTCGGCGAGCAGCAGCAGGGCGCGGTAGTCCGGCCGGAGCGCGAACACGTCGGGCTCGACACGGGCGTCGGCCAGCCAGGCGGCGGTCACCGTGCCGACGATAACAGCGCGAGCGCCGCGATCGCGCAGGCGCCGCCGATCGCCGCCAGTACCGGCGAATAGCTTCCGGTGGCTCCGCGCAGGGCGGCGGCGGCCAGCGGAGCACCGGCCTTGGCGACGGTCAGCGGCACGGTCAGCACGCCTGATATCGTCGCGTACCCTCCGATGTCGTACCGCGCCGCGAGCAGCGCCGGCCGCGCGATCGTCGCCACCCCGAACCCGAGCCCGAACGCGGTCACCCCGACCACCGCCCCGACCGCCCGGTGCCCGGTGATCGGCAGCGTCGCGGCGGCCACCGCCTGGAGCGCGAACACCGCGGCCACGATCGCCGTCGGGGCGAGCCGCCGCTGCAGGCCGGTCACCGCGAGCCGGCCGGTGACCGACAGGACGCCGAGCAATCCGGCGACCGTCGCCGCGAAGCCGGGGGAGTGGCCCAGATCGACGAGCAACGCGACCAGGTGGACGGCCAGCGCGCTCAACGCAGCGGAGTGCACGACGAAGGCCACCGTGAGGAGCCAGAAATGCCGGTCCCGTAAGGCGGTTCGCACCGCGGCACGCCGCCGCTGCGCGGGTACCCGGTCGGGTGCGCGCCGCAGGACCGCCAGGTGCAGGGGGATGGTCAGCGCGCCGTGGACGGCGGCGAGCGCCAGCGCCGCGGTACGCCAGCCGTAGCGCGCGACGAGCGCTCCGGTGAGGGGCAGGAAGACGCTGCTGGCGAACCCGGCCACCACGGTCACCGCGAGCAGCGCGCCGGCCCGGGCGCGCGGCCCGGGGTACCAGGTGACCACGACCGCGAACGCCGCCTCGTAGAGGACCATCGCGGAGGCGACGCCGATCCCGGCCCAGACCGCGTACAGCCCGGCCAGGCTGTGTACCCGCCCGAACGCGGCGAGCAGGACGGTACCGGCGACCGAGCCGGTCGCCATCAACGCCCGGCCGCCATGGCGGTCGAGCCAGCGGCCGACCGGTACCGCGAGCGCCGCGCCGACGAGCGTGGCGAGGGTCAGCGCACCGGTGACGGCCGTCGTCGACACGTGAAGGTCGTGCGCGACGGGTACCAGGAAGACGGCGAAGGAGTAGTAGAGCGCCCCGTACCCGACGGTCTGCGTGACCGCGAGGGCGGCGACGATCGCCCGCCCGCTCGGGGGCCTCACGCCCGGATGACCCGGACCTGGTCCCCGTCCTCGGAGTAGACGACCTGGGCGCGGCCGCGGATCTTCTCCAGGATCGCGCCGCCGACCACGATGATCCGTCCGTCGTCCATCAGGATCTCGTGCATGTCGGCCTCCCGGCCCAGGCGGATCTGTGCCGGGCTGGTGTCGGTGATCAACACGGTCCCCTCGTGGCCGCGGTGGTAGGTGGCCGAGGTGCCGAGGTAGTCCGTCCGCAGGCGGACCCGCTGCCCCTCCCGGAAGCCGTTGATGTCCGGCTTCTTCGCACTGGGCATCGGTACGTTGCGCAGGTCGGCCTCCAGCTTGTCCCACTCCGGTGGCCGGGGACCGAACTGCGTCGACTGGAACTGCAGCGCGTCGTCGGCGAAGTTCAGCAGTGTCATCCGCTGCACCGGATCCGGGTCGATGCTGTCGGCCTCGTCCAGGTTGGCCCGTTCACCGGTCCGCTCGAACCGGCGCCGCAGCACGCCGGCGAGGTGCGCGCCGCACCGCCTGCGCTCCCCGCTGTCCGCCGGGTACCCGGCGTACGCCTGGCGCAGCAGGTCGATGGCGGCGTCGAGATCGGCCGCTTCGGCGTCGGTACCCGCGTCGCGCAGCATTGTCGTCGCCCGCTGTTCCCACCAGTCCGGCCCCTCGGCGACGGCCCGGGTACGCGCCGACGGGTACCGCTGCCCGACGTAGGACGCTGGGAACAGCGCCGGGATCCCGGCATTGTCCTCCATCGCGTGCTCGCTTCCGGCGGTGAACACTTCCAGCAGCTCCTCCGGTACGAGCTGTGGATCGATCCGGTACAGGTGCGTGAACAGGGCCGTCGCCACCTGGAGGTCGTTGCGGTCCTGGCCGTCGGGTAGCACGTAGTAGCGGCTCCAGTGCAGCCAGGCGAGCGCGTGCACCACCTCGAAGGGCACGGCGCCGGCCGGGGATTCCGCCACCGCCGCGGCCCAGAGCGCGTGGGCCTGATCCGTCGCCTCGTCCGCGAGCACCAGCGACGGATCCGACCAGCCCCCCTCCGCAAAAGCGGTGAAGCGTCCCTGCACGGCGTCCAGTAACGCCTTTTCCATGCCGACCTCCCCGGTTCCTCTCACCCTAGGAACGGTCCGACAGGGTAGTGCACCGCCGCTCGTCCACGGCTACGCGGCCCCTTCGGGTGATCGGAGCCGGCCGATCACAGGGTGCCGAGCGCGGCGGCCGCGTCCTCCGCGGCGGGAGCCGTCGCGACGATCGGCGCCGCGTACCCGCGCAGCCGCCAGGCCAGCGTCGCCGCCCCGGCGAGGAAGACCGGTACCAGCAGGAAGGCGCGGTGCGGGCCGACCCGGTCGGCGATCAGCCCGAGCACGAGCGGGGAGACGCCGAACGCCACCGCCATGGAGTACGACGCCCGGGACACCGCGAGATCGGGCTGCCCGCCGGAGTGCGCGACCGCGAGCGCGATGCCGGACGGGAAGGGCACGGCGTTGCCCAGGCCGAGGACGACCAGGCCGGCGACCGCGACCCAGGGCACCGGGGCGAGCCAGAACACGGCGAACCCGGCCGCGCTGACCGCGAGCGCACCGAGCAGTACCCGCGGAGTCGACCAGCGCAGCAGCAGGCGGCTGCAGGCGAACCGGCCGGCACACATCCCTCCCACGACCGCCGACAACGCCGCCGTGGCGGCACCCGCCGAGGCGTGCGAATGGGAGTGCATGACGTCGGCGACCCACAGGTTGAGGCACACCTCGACCGAGCCCGTGCAGAGCAGGCAGCACCAGGCCAGCCAGTACCGGCGGGGAAGCCGGCCGACCGTGGTGGAGGGCGGCGCCGGGCGCGCGGCGGGTACCGGTACCCGGAAAATCAACGCGGTCAGCGCGAGCAGGCCGGCGAGCGGAGCCACGACGGCCAGTCCCGGCCGCCAGCCCCAGCCGGCGGCCACGGTGGCGCCCACGACCAGCGGCGCCAGCAGGCCGACCCCGGCGGCCAGCGCGTTTCCCTCGCTCAACGCCGCCGGGCCGGCCGGCCCGTGGTGGTCGGACAGCCCGGCCATCACGATCGTGACCACCAGCGTGCCGGTGGCGGCCGTGAGCGCCGCCAGCGTCAGCGTCGCCCACAGCGCGTGCGCGGCCCAGAACCCGAGCACACCCGCGGCCATCCCGCCCAGTGCGGTCCACACCGCCGCCTGCCGGCCGAACCGGCGGACCACCCATGGCGCGAGCGCCCCGCACGCCACGCCGCCGACGGCGAACGCGGTCCCGTGCAGGCCGGCCACGCCGCGCGAGGTGTGCTGTTCCTGGAGCAGCAGCGGAACGACCGGTCCGAAACCATAGAAGAAGTAGGCGAACACGGACAGCTGACCGTAAGCCAGCCAGGTGAACCGGTCCCGGCGCATGCGCTCGACGGTACCGGCGTCGCCCCGGCTCAGCGGCCCGGCAGCCCCTTGTCCAGCCCGGCCCGGCGCAGCGCGTCGGCGAGCGCGCCGCCGCCGGTCGGGGCGCTCCGGTCCCGGCGCGGCTGGGCGGGTTGCGCCTTTTCGGGGCGGGCGGCCGGGCGCCGCGCCGCTTCATCCTCCAGCCGCAGGGTCAGCGAGATCCGCTTGCGCGCGATGTCCACGTCGAGCACCTTCACCCGGACGATGTCGCCGGGCTTGACCACGTCGCGCGGGTCCTTCACGAACGTCTGCGCCATCGCCGAGACGTGCACCAGCCCGTCCTGGTGGACGCCGACGTCGACGAAGGCGCCGAAGGCGGCGACGTTCGTCACCACGCCCTCCAGCACCATGCCCGGCCGCAGGTCGGCGAGCGTCTCCACACCCTCGGTGAACGCGGCCGTCTGGAACGCCGGGCGCGGGTCCCGGCCGGGCTTCTCCAGCTCCTTGAGGATGTCGCTGACGGTCGGCAGCCCGAACCGGTCGTCGGCGAACTCCTGCGGTTTCAGCCGCCGCAACACGGTCCCGTTCCCGATCAGCGAGCCCAGGTCGGTACCGGCGGCGGCGAGGATGCGGCGGACCACCGGGTACGCCTCGGGGTGCACGCTGGACGCGTCGAGCGGGTCCTCGCCGCCGGGGATGCGCAGGAACCCGGCGCACTGCTCGAACGCCTTGGGCCCCAGGCGGGGTACCTCCTTCAGCGCCCGCCGGGAGCGGAACGGCCCGTTCGCGTCGCGGTGCGCCACGATCGTGGCGGCGAGGCCCGTACCGATCCCGGACACCCGGGTCAGCAGCGGCGGGGAGGCGGTGTTCACGTCCACGCCGACCGCGTTCACGCAGTCCTCCACGACCGCGTCGAGCGAGCGCGACAGCTTGGTCTCGGCCAGGTCGTGCTGGTACTGGCCGACGCCGATCGACTTCGGATCGATCTTCACCAGCTCGGCGAGCGGATCCTGCAGCCGGCGCGCGATCGACACCGCCCCGCGCAGCGACACGTCCAGCTCGGGCAGCTCCTGGGAGGCGTACGCGGATGCCGAGTACACCGACGCGCCGGCCTCGGAGACGACGACCTTGGTGAGGCCGAGGGACGGGTGCCGCGCGATCAGGTCAGCCGCAAGCTTGTCGGTCTCCCGGGAGGCGGTACCGTTCCCGATCGCGATCAGCTCGACCTTGTGCTGGGCGCCGAGCCGGGCCAGTACCGCGATCGACTCGTCCCACTTGCGGGCCGGTACGTGCGGGTAGATCGTGGCGGTCGCGACGACCTTGCCGGTCGCGTCCACCACGGCTACCTTCACGCCGGTACGGAACCCGGGGTCCAGACCCATCGTCGGGCGGGTACCGGCCGGCGCGGCGAGCAGCAGGTCGCGCAGGTTCGTGGCGAACACCCGGACGGCCTCGTCCTCGGCCGCCTGCCACAGCCGCATCCGCAGGTCGATGCCCAGGTGGACGAGGATGCGGGTCCGCCACGCCCAGCGCACCGTGTCGGCAAGCCAGCGGTCGCCGGGCCGGCCCCGGTCCGCGACGCCGAACCGCGCTGCGATTGCGGCCTCGTATTCACCCTCGTCGGAGGGGTCCAGCGTGAGGTCGAGCACCTCTTCCTTCTCGCCGCGGAACAGCGCGAGGATCCGGTGCGACGGGAGCTTGGTCAGCGGCTCGGCGAAGTCGAAGTAGTCGGCGAACTTCGCGCCGTCGTCGGCCTTACCGTCGCGTACCTTGGACGCCAGCCGGCCGCGCGCCCACATCCGCTCGCGCAGGGCCCCGATCAGGTCGGCGTCCTCGGCGAAGCGCTCCACCAGGATCGCCCGCGCGCCGTCCAGCGCCGCGGCCGGGTCGGCCACGCCCTTGTCGGGGTCGACGAAGGCCGCGGCGGCGGCCGCCGGGTCCACGCGGGGGTCGGCCAGCAGTCCGTCCGCGAGCGGCTCCAGGCCGGCCTCCCGCGCGATCTGCGCCTTGGTCCGGCGCTTCGGCTTGTACGGCAGGTAGATGTCCTCCAGCCGGGCCTTCGAGTCGGCCTCCGCGATCCGGGCCGCGAGGGCGTCGTCGAGCTTGCCCTGCGCGCGGATCGATTCGAGGATCGCCCCCCGCCGCTCTTCCAGCTCCCGCAGGTACCGCAGCCGCTCCTCCAGCGTGCGCAACTGGGCGTCGTCGAGCGCACCGGTGGCCTCCTTCCGGTACCGGGCGACGAACGGCACGGTGGCCCCGCCGTCGAGCAGGTCGACGGCCGCGGTCACCTGGTGTTCCCGGACGCCGAGTTCCTCGGCGATGCGCTGCTGGATCGAGATGGTCACGTCGAGCATTCTGCCCGGTCCGGCACCGCGGCCCGCCCGGTGGGAGTGCGGGTCGCGGGGCGTCTTCCTTGCCGGCGAATGTCGGCGTAACATTCGCGTCAACGAGGCCGCTTCCCCCGTGGCGGCCTCGTTCCATGTCTTGACACTGTTGCGCGAGCCCACCTACGGTCGGCGAACTGTCGTGCTGGGCCCTCGGCCGGGACAACGGCGGCTGCCCGGGCACCCCCGGCGCCGACAACTGTTCGGGTGTGGCGCAGTCGCCGTACCAGTACACCCACATCGTGCTGCCGTTCACGCACAACTAATTCGCGGGAAACTGTCAGGGGGGCCGCCTAGGCTGGCCGCCGTGACAGCCGCGATAGAAGTCGAACGCCTCGTCAAGCTCTACCACAACGTGCACGCCCTGGACGGGCTGGATCTGGAGGTACCGGAGGGCAGCGTGTTGGGCCTGCTGGGGCCCAACGGCGCCGGCAAGACAACCTGCGTGCGGATCCTGGCCACGCTGCTGCGACCCGACTCGGGCCGGGCCGCGATCCGCGGTATCGACGTCGCCCGCCATCCCCAGGAGGTCCGCCGGATCATCGGGCTGTCCGGTCAGTACGCGGCGGTCGACGAGTACCTGACCGGCTACGAGAACCTGGAGATGATCGGCCGGCTATACCACCTCGGCCGCAAGGAGTCGCGGGCGCGGGCGGAGGAGCTGCTGGAGCGGTTCGACCTCACCGACGCCGCGAACCGGCCGACGAAGACCTACTCGGGCGGCATGCGTCGCCGGCTCGACCTCGCCGGCGCGCTGGTCGCCCGGCCACCGGTCCTCTTTCTCGACGAGCCGACCACGGGACTCGACCCGCACAGCCGGCTGGGGCTGTGGGACATCATCGGCGACCGCGTCCGGCAGGGCGTCACGCTGCTGCTGACCACGCAGTACATGGAGGAGGCCGACCAGCTCGCCGACAGCGTCGTGGTGCTCGACCGCGGCGTGGCCATCGCCCGGGGCACCCCGGACGAGCTGAAGCGCCAGATCGGGGGAGAGCGGCTGGAGGTCGTTGTCGTCGACCGGGCCGACCTGCCCGCCGTCGCGTCGATCCTCAAGAGCGTGGGCACCGCCGAGCCATCGGTGGACCAGGAGGCGCACCGGGTCACGGTGCCGGTCAGCGGCGGGGTCCGCGCGTTGACCGAGGCGGTACGGCAGCTCGACACCACCGAGGTCTCGCTCGCCGACATCGGGGTCCGCCGGCCGACCCTCGACGACGTGTTCCTCCAGCTCACCGGCCACGTGGCCGCCGACGAGAATCAGGAGATTACAGCGTGAGCGCCGTGGGACTCGCGGCGACGGACGGGTGGGTCGTCGCCAAGCGCAACCTCACGAAGATCAAGCGGGTACCCGACCTGCTGATCTTCTCCAGCATCCAGCCCATCATGTTCGTGCTGCTGTTCGCCTACGTGTTCGGCGGCGCGATCAAGATCTCCGGAGTCAACTACCGCGAGTACCTGATGGCCGGCATCTTCACGCAGACGGTGGCGTTCGGCGCCGGCATCACCGCGATCGGGCTGGCCGAGGACCTGCAGAAGGGGGTCATTGACCGGTTCCGCGCGTTGCCGATGTCCCGGGCGGCGGTACTGGTCGGGCGGACCACGTCGGACCTGATCAACAACCTGCTCGTGGTCGCCATCATGGCCGCGTGCGGGCTGCTGGTGGGCTGGCGGATCCACACCGACCCGCTGCGCGCGATCGCCGGCTTCGCGCTGCTGTTCGGCTTCGGCTACGCGTCCCGCTGACGTTCCTGTCCAACGCGTTCATCTCCACCGCCACGCTGCCGAGCGTCCTGCAGAAGGTGGCCGACTGGAACCCGATCAGTTCGATCGTGCTCGCGCTGCGCGACCTGTGGGGCAACTCGGCGCTCGGGGCGCAGCGCGGACACGGGTTCCCGGCGCATCATCCGATTCTGCTCTCGGTGCTGTGGATCTCCGCGATCCTGGTGGTGTTCCTCCCGCTGTCGGTCGCCAAGTACCGGCGCGCGGCGTCCCGCTGACCGGTGCGCCAGCAACGCCGATCACACGAGGAGAAATCTGGAATAGTTCAAGTCTTAGCAAGATCTTTGGGGGAGTGGGAGACCACTCGGGACGCGACCCGCTGCGGGGCCGCTACCTGAGCACGCCCTGGTCGTCGTACCGTTGGTGGGTTGGCACCTGAATGACTTTGCAGGTTGCCGCGCCGACCCCGGCGACCATGGCTAACGTGGAGATCGATGACCGGACGATTCCCGATCGAGAATGTGACGCCGTCTATCGGGTGTGGACGCTACCCGGCCAAGGCGGTCGTCGGCGAAGTGGTGCCCGTCTCCGCGGTGTCCTACCGCGAGGGGCACAACATGCTCGGGTGCAACGTGGTCTGGCGCGGGCCGGACGGCCTGGAGCGGCCGTTCACCCGGATGCAGCCGGGCGCGCCGGGCCTGGACCGGTGGCACGCCACCATCCGGCCGGACGCCGTCGGGCGCTGGACGTTCGCGGTCGAGGCGTGGGGCGACCCGTACCGGACCTGGCGCGACGCGGTCACCAAGAAGATCAGCGCCGGGCAGGGCGTCGAGGACCTCGCCAACGATCTCGCCGAGGGCGCGGACATCCTGGAGCAGGCGGCGAAGCTGGTACCGCCGCGGTCGCAGGCCGAGGTCGAAGCGGCGGTGGCCGCGCTGCGCGACGACGACCTGCCGTTGTTCGAGCGGGTGTCGCCCGGGCTCGACCTCGCCGACCTGCTGTGGGAGTACCCGGTGCGGGAGCTGGTCACCAGTTCAGCGTCGTATCCGATCTGGGTGGACCGGGAGCGGGCGCTGTTCTCCGCGTGGTACGAGTTCTTCCCCCGGTCGGAGGGCGCGGTCGTGGACGCCCATGGCAAGGTGCTGCGGCACGGTACCTTCGCGACCGCGGCCAAGCGGTTGCCGGCCATCGCGGAGATGGGCTTCGACATCGTGTACCTGCCGCCGATCCACCCGATCGGCCGGGTCAACCGCAAGGGTCGCAACAACGCGCTGGTCGCCGCCGAGGGCGACGTCGGTTCGCCGTGGGCGATCGGGGCGGCCGAGGGCGGGCACGACGCGATCCACCCGCAGCTCGGTACCGACGCGGACTTCCGGAAGTTCATCGACGCGGCGCAGGAGGTCGGGCTGGAGGTCGCGCTTGACCTGGCGCTGCAGTGCGCGCCGGACCATCCGTGGGTCAAGGAGCACCCGGAGTGGTTCACCACCCGGCCGGACGGGCAGATCGCGTACGCGGAGAACCCGCCGAAGAAATACCAGGACATCTACCCGGTCAACTTCGACAACGACCCGAAGGGCATCCGCGCGGAGGTGCTGCGGATCGTCCTGCACTGGGTCGGGCTCGGGGTCAAGGTGTTCCGGGTGGACAACCCGCACACCAAGCCGGTCAACTTCTGGGAGTGGCTGATCGGGAAGGTGAAGGAGACCGACCCGGACGTGCTGTTCCTCGCCGAGGCGTTCACCCGGCCGGCGATGATGCACGGGCTCGGGAAGATCGGCTTCACCCAGTCGTACACCTACTTCACCTGGCGGACCACCGCGTGGGAGCTGCGGGAGTACTGCGAGGAGCTGGTCACCTCGGCCGACCACATGCGGCCGAACTTCTGGCCCAACACGCCGGACATCCTGCACGAGGCGCTCCAGCACGGTGGGCCGCCGATGTTCAAGATCCGTGCGGTACTGGCCAGCATGCTCACCCCGTCCTGGGGCCTGTACTCCGGGTACGAGCTGTTCGAGCACGTACCGCGGCCGGGTGCGGAGGAGTACCTCGACAACGAGAAGTACCAGCTCCGGCCGCGTGACTGGGCCCGGGCGCAGGCCGCGGGCCGCTCCCTCGCGCCCTACCTGGCCCGGCTCAACGCGATCCGGCGGGCCAACCCGGCCCTGCGCCGCCTGCGCAACCTGCGCTTCCACGACATCGACAACGGCGCCATGCTGTGCTTCTCCAAGCGGGACGCCGATACGGGCAACACCGTACTTGTGGTGTGTTCGTTGGATTCGACCCATGTGCAGTGGGGTAACACGACGTTGGACATGCCCGCGCTGGGCTTTGACCGGCACGAGCGGTTCACGGTCAGGGACGAGTTGACCGGAGCGACGTACGACTGGGGCCAGTACAACGCGGTCCGGCTCGATCCCCACCTTGAGCCGGCTCACGTTTTCACGGTGCACCGCCACGCGTAGTGGCGACGAGTGGCGGGTAGGTGGGGATTAATGGACCTGGCACAGCAGCCGCACAAGCAGGCACACGACCCGGGTGCCGGACTGCGCACCCCTGGCGACCCGTCCGAGGGCAGCCACGTCGCGGCCGGCGGTACGGTCGAGCACCCGATGGCGAGCGATTTCGGTACCGCCCGGATCCTGCCCGCCGACCGCACCTGGTTCCAGCGCGCGGTCTTCTACGAGGTGCTCATACGCGCGTTCGCCGACTCCAACGCCGACGGTTCCGGGGACATCCGGGGGCTGATCGACAAACTTGACTACCTCAAGTGGCTCGGTGTGGACTGCCTGTGGCTGCCGCCGTTCTACGACTCCCCGCTGCGCGACGGCGGGTACGACATCCGCGACTTCTACAAGGTGCTACCTGACTTCGGTAGCGTCGAGGACTTCGTCGCGCTGCTCGACGCGGCGCACAAGCGGGGCATCCGGGTCATCACCGACCTGGTGATGAACCACACCGCCGACAGCCACCCCTGGTTCCAGGAGTCCCGGCGCGATCCCGAGGGCCGGTACGGCGACTACTACGTCTGGAGCGACACCGACGAGCGCTACAGCGGCGCGCGGGTCATCTTCGTCGACACCGAGGAGTCCAACTGGACCTACGACCCCGTACGCCGGCAGTTCTACTGGCACCGGTTCTTCGCGCACCAGCCGGACCTCAACTACGCCAACCAGGAAGTGCAGACGGAGATGCTCAACGTGCTGCGCTTCTGGCTGGACCTCGGGATCGACGGCTTCCGGCTGGACGCCGTGCCGTACCTGTTCGAGTCCGAGGGCACCAACTGCGAGAACCTCCCGGAGACGCACGCGTTCCTCAAGCAGTGCCGCAAGGTCATCGACGACGAGTACCCGGGCCGGGTGCTGCTCGCCGAGGCCAACCAGTGGCCGGCCGACGTGGTGGAGTACTTCGGCGACCCGGCCACCGGTGGCGACGAGTGCCACATGGCCTTCCATTTCCCGCTGATGCCGCGCATCTTCATGGCCGTGCGGCGGGAGTCGCGGTTCCCGATCTCCGAGATCCTCGCGCAGACCCCGGCCATCCCGGAGAACTGCCAGTGGGGCATCTTCCTGCGTAACCACGACGAGTTGACGCTGGAGATGGTCACCGACGAGGAACGCGACTACATGTACGCCGAGTACGCCAAGGATCCGCGGATGCGCGCGAACGTGGGCATCCGGCGCCGGCTGGCTTCCCTGCTGGAGAACGACCGCAACCAGTTCGAGTTGTTCACCGCACTGCTGCTGTCGCTGCCCGGTTCGCCGGTGCTGTACTACGGCGACGAGATCGGCATGGGCGACAACATCTGGCTCGGTGACCGGGACGGCGTGCGCACGCCGATGCAGTGGACACCGGACCGCAACGCCGGCTTCTCCACCGCCACGCCGGGCCGGCTCTACCTTCCGGTCAACCAGGATCCGGTGTACGGGTACCAGGCGATCAACGTGGAAGCGCAGCGGGACAGCCCGGTGTCCGTGCTGAACTGGACCCGCGCGATGCTGTCGGTGCGCCGCCGGCACGAGTCGTTCGCCGTGGGTAGCTTCCGGGAGCTGGGCGGCAGCAACCCGTCGGTACTGGCGTACCTGCGCGAGTATAAGGATGACATCGTGCTGTGCGTCAACAACCTGTCCCGCTTCCCGCAGCCCATCGAGCTGAACCTGAACAACTGGGCCGGGTACCGCCCCATCGAGCTGACCGGCCGGGTACCGTTCCCGCGCGTGGGCCACCTACCCTACCTTTTGACGCTGCCGGGCCATGGCTTCTACTGGTTCCAGTTGTGCGGCCCCGAGGAGGCCTCGTGAGCGAGCGTCAGCGAGTGAACCATGAGCTCAGGCCCGCGCGGTCACGCGGCCTCCGAGCGGAACGCGAGGAGGCCTCGTGACCCTGCGGTTCGTTGACTGGTTGCCGCACCAGCGGTGGTACGCCGGGCGCAAGCGCCAGCTTTCGGCCGTCGAGCCGGCCGTGGTGACCCCGTTGCGCGAGAACCTCGACCACGTCCTGCTCGACGCCCGGTACGCCGACGGGGGCACCGAGCGGTACCAGGTCTTCGTCGGCTGGGACCGGGGACCGATCGACGAGTACACGGTGGCCGCGACGATCGGGGTCGACGGCGACCGGACCGGGTACGACGCGCTCTACCACGAGTCGGACGCGCAGTACGTGCTCGGGCTCATCCAGGCCGGCACGACCGTGGACCGGCTGCGGTTCGTCCCCGAGCCAGGCGTGCAACTGCCCGTGCAGGCGCCGGCTGTGGTCGGGGACGCCGAGCAGAGCAACACCAGCGTGGTCTTCGACACAGCCGCGCTGCTCAAGGCGTACCGGCGGGTGGTCAGTGGAATCAACCCCGACCTGGAGCTGAACCGGGTGCTCGGCCGGGCCGGCAACCCGCACGTCGCGAAGCTGCTCGGCGCGATCGAGAGCACCGACGACGAGGGGGAGCCGGTCACCCTGGCCATGGTGACCGCGTACGCGCAGAACTCCGCGGAAGGCTGGCGGATGGCCACGGCGAGCGTCCGGGACCTGTTCGCGGAGCGCGACCTGCACGCCGACGAGGTGGGCGGCGACTTCGCCGGCGAGTCGCACCGGCTCGGCGAGGCGGTCGCGAGCGTGCACCACACGCTCGCCGACGAGCTGGGCGAGTCGATGACCGAGCCCCCGGTCGAGGCGATGACGCAGCGCCTGGCCCGGGCTACCGCCGCGGTACCGGAACTGGCCGACTACGCGCCGACGCTGTCCGCCGCGTACCAGGCGGCCGGCAAGCACCCGATCCCGGTCCAGCGCATCCACACCGATCTGCATCTCGGCCAGGTGCTGCGGACCCCGGAACGGTGGCTGCTCATCGATTTCGAGGGCGAACCCGGTCAGCCGCTGGCCGAGCGGCGCCGCCCGGACTCGGTCCTGCGCGATGTCGCCGGCATGCTGCGCTCGTACGAGTACGCGGCCAACCAACTCCTCGTCGACGCCGACGACGACGAGGCGGACCAGATGGCCTACCGGGCCCGGGAGTGGACCGCGCGCAACCGGTCGGCGTTCTGCGAAGGGTACGCTGCGGCGGCCGGCTTCGACCCGCGCGAACAGGCTGCCCTGCTACGCGCGTACGAGCTGGACAAGGCCGTGTACGAGGCGGCGTACGAGGCTCGCCACCGGCCGGGCTGGCTGAAGATCCCGGTGCAATCCATCGCCCGCATGCTGGAGGACGAGGCATGGACAACCTGATCTCGGGTGCCCTACACGACCCCCACTCGGTGCTCGGGGCGCATCCGCGCGACGGCGAGACGGTCATCCGGACGCTGCGGCGCGGCGCCTTGTCGGTGTCTCTCGTACTGGACGATCGTCGCGTTCCGATGGCACCCGCAACCGACGAGGGTGTCTTCGAGGTCACCGTCCCGGGGACCGTACTGGACTACCGGATCGAGGTCGACGGCGACGTCACCGACGACCCGTACCGGTACCCGCCGACGCTCGGCGAGCTGGACCTGCACCTGATCAGCGAGGGTCGGCACGAGCGGCTGTGGGACATTCTCGGCGCCCAGGTGCGGCCCGGGGGAGTGGCGTTCGCAGTCTGGGCGCCCAACGCTCGCGGGGTCCGGATGGTCGGCGACTGCACCGGCTGGGGCGCGCAAGACGGCTGGCCGATGCGCTCGCTGGGCGGCAGCGGGGTGTGGGAGCTGTTCGTCCCCGGGATCGGGGTCGGCGAGCGGTACAAGTACCGGATCCTCGGGCGCGACGGGGTGTGGCGGGACAAAGCCGATCCGCTGGCCCGGTACGCCGAGACGCCGCCGCGAACCGCGTCGGTGGTCACCGAGTCGCGGTACGAGTGGAAGGACGCGGACTGGCTGGCCCAGCGCGCCCAGGCGCAGCACCACAAGGAACCGGTGAGCATCTACGAGGTGCACCTGGGCTCGTGGCGGCCGGGACTGTCCTATGTGGAGCTTGCCGACCAGCTCACCGACTACGTGGTGGAGCAGGGCTTCACGCACGTGGAGTTCATGCCGGTGATGGAGCACCCGTTCGGCGGCTCCTGGGGGTACCAGGTCACCGGGTACTACGCGCCCAGTGCCCGCTTCGGCGACCCGGACGGGCTGCGGTACCTCATCGACAAGCTGCACCAGGCCGGCGTCGGCGTCATCCTCGACTGGGTACCGGCGCACTTCCCCCGCGACGAATGGGCGCTCGCGCGCTTCGACGGTACCCCGCTGTACGAACACGGACACCCGTGGCGTGGCGAGCACCCCGACTGGGGTACCTACGTCTTCGACTTCGGCCGGCACGAGGTTCGCAACTTCCTCGTCGCCAACGCGCTCTACTGGTGCGACGAGTTCCACGCCGACGGGCTGCGGGTCGACGCGGTCGCGTCGATGCTGTACCTCGACTACTCCCGCAAGGAGGGCCAGTGGGCGCCGAACCAGTTCGGCGGCCGGGAGAACCTCGACGCGATCAGCTTCCTGCAGGAGATGAACGCCACCGTCTACAAGCACCACCCCGGCGTCATGACGGTCGCCGAGGAGTCCACCGCCTGGCCCGGCGTCACCCGGCCGACGTACCTGCACGGGCTGGGCTTCGGCTTCAAGTGGAACATGGGCTGGATGAACGACACCCTCGCCTACGTCGGCAAGGAGCCCATCCACCGCCAGTGGCACCACCACCAGATGACGTTCTCGCTGGTGTACGCCTGGAGCGAGAACTACATCCTGCCGATCAGCCACGACGAGGTGGTGCACGGCAAGGGTTCGCTGGTCGGCAAGATGCCCGGCGACATGTGGCAGAAGCTGGCCAACGCGCGGGCGCTGCTCGCGTTCATGTGGGCGCACCCCGGCAAGCAGCTGATCTTCATGGGCAGCGAGCTGGCCGACGACCAGGAGTGGAGCGAGTCCCGCGGGCTCAACTGGGACCTGCTGGGGCTCCCCGATCGCGCCGGCATGCAGCGCCTGGTCCGCGACCTCAACGTGGCCTACCGCGACAACCCTCCACTGTGGACGCGGGACACCACCCCGGACGGGTTCCGCTGGATCAGCGCGGAGGACTCGGCGCACAACACGTTCTCGTTCGTCCGGTACGGCGATGACGGGTCGCCACTGGTGTGCATCGTGAACTTCGCTGCTGTCCCGCAGGAGAACTACCGCATCGGGTTGCCTTCTGCCGGCACCTGGGCGGAGGTCGTCAACACCGACTCGACGATCTACGGCGGGTCGGGGGTCGGCAATCTCGGCGCGGTACACGCCGAGGAACTGCCCTGGCACGGCCTGCCGGCGTCGGCCGCACTACGGGTACCCCCGCTCGGCGCGCTCTGGCTGCGCCCGGCGTAGCAGAAGTCGCTGAAGCGCTCGAACGTCAGCCGGCGAGCTCGCGTTCGAGCGGGGTACGGAAGCGGGGTGTCACCCGGATCGGACCGAGCCACGCGGTCAGCTCCGCCGCCGCGCGCCCGACCTGCCCGGCGACCTCGCTGCCGACGTCTTCCAGCAGCCGGTACCGGACCTCGCCGGTGCGCGCCTGTCCCCACCCACCGACGACCCGGCCGTCCGACCAGACCGTCGGGCCCGCGTTGCCGGTACGGTCGAACAGCGCGGCCGCGTGCGGACCGAGGAACCATTCGCGGCTGGCCCAGCCCATGACGGTCGGGTCGAGCGCGGGCAGCAGCGCGACCCAGGGCGGCTCGTCCGGTACCGGCTCGGTGTCCTCGGCGAGCAGCAGCCCGGTACCTCCGCCGTCCAGCTCCACCTCGACCATGTCGAGCCCGGACAGCGCCCGCTTCAGCTCTCCCGCGGTCCAACCGGCCCACCACCGCAGGTCGCTCGCGGGTGCCGGCCCGTAGGCCAGCAGCCACTGCCGCGCCAGCTCCGTCCGCGCCGCCGCGGCCGACCACGGCTCCGGCCCGCCGCGCAGCCAGGTCTCTGTCGTGGACCAGCGGTACTGGCTGCTGATCCACGAGCCACGCGGCTGGCCGCGGACGATCCGCCCGTCCGCGCCGAGCACGTTCAACACCCGGGTGGTCACGTTCGCCACGGTCGCGTACGGCTTGCCATCGGCCATCTTCAGCTGGGTGCGCAGCCGGGGCTCGTCCTGGGCCAGTTCGGTCCCGGTGGCCTCGCCCCGGGCGGCGAGCGCCCGGACGGTCGCGTCGCCCACGTCGGCGAGCCAGGCGGCCGGGTCCTCGGCGACGCCGGCCTCGGTGAGGTGCTGGATCAGCAGCCGTCGCTGGTTGGCGGCAACGGTGTCCGTGCAGGCGGCCTGCACGACCGGTACCGACGCCCGTGGCACGACGAACATCGTGCGCCGCATGCCGAGCATCCGTACCAGCGTGCGGTCTTCGTACAGGGCCCGCTCGACCGCCGCCACCGACGGCTCGGCGAGCCGGGCGCCCGCCGCGAGGTGCACCGTGGCGGGGTCGGTGGCGTGCAGCGCCACCAGCGCGGCGGCGACCTCCTCGACGCCGGTGGCCCGGGTGTGCGGTGCCAACCGGTGCCGGCGGGCCAGCCGGGCCCGCCGCTCCCGCAGGTCGATCCGCCTCGGCATGCCCGCAGCCTATTCGGCCGGGGCGCCGGCGTGGGGGCCGCACATGCAAGCCGGGCCGTCGGCGTGGGGGCCGCACATGGAACTAGGCCGGCGTCCACGGGGGGAGACGCCGGCCCAGAGGCGCTCAGTATAACGCCGGGTGGTCGAGATCGCTAGTGATCCGAGCTATCCCTTGTGGACGGTGCACACTCACCGGTAGGCGAGTTCGGGTCGCCGGTACGCCGGATGACCGGGTTGAGGTGCGTGCCGAGAGTGGTTGGATATCGCACCGTGCCCAGCTGTCCCGGACGGCGTTCGCCCGCGTAGCTGGTCCCGCGCTCGCGGTCTGCCGCGCCGTCGCCGGGCACCTCCCCTGTCTGGAAGCCGGTCGCCGTCGCGCGGTCCGAATGGCGTGGCGCCGCCGCCCGCGACCTGACCCTCGGGCTGGGGGAGACCTGGCGGCTGGACTGGTCGCTGTACATCCCCGACTCGCTCGACGCGACCAACCGGTTCACCCACATCATGCCGTTGAAGATGCCCGGCGACCGCAGCGCGCCGATCCTGACCATGGACCTGACGGTGCAGGCGGCAAACCGCAGATCCAATTGAAGATCTTCGACGGGGGTACCGTGATCGGCTCGACCGGCCCCGCGCCGCTGCAGAACAAGTGGCTGTGTACCAGCGTCACGTTCACCATCGGCGACGCGCCGGGCTACCAGAAGAGCTAGGTCATCGGCTCGCCGAGCGGGGCGACGCAGAAGCCGCCGCCGACCAGATCGTGGACCGGGTCGGTGAGGTCGGGGTCGCCGAAGCGGGCGATGAGCTCGGGCGCGAAGCGCTCGGCGTCGTCGGTCGGGTCGTACCCGAGAGCGCGGGCGCCGGCCAGCGACCACCAGCGGCGGGTGTTGTCCGAGACCGCCCACACGACCCGGAAACCCTTGTCCGGAAAGGCCAGGCAGGCCTCGACGAGCCGGGCAGCGTCGGACGGGGCGAGCCAGGTGGACAGCGCCCGGGTGTCGGCGGGCCCGGCGAAGCAGGTGCCGATGCGCAGGACGGTGATGTCGATGCCGAACCGGCTGTGGTACAGGGCGCCGAGCCCTTCGGTCGCCGCCTTGCTCCAGCCGTAGAAGGTGTCCGGCCGGGCCGGCAGCTCGTCGGGCAGGCCGCCGGAGCCCTCGGGCACCTCGCTGCGCCGGTAGAAGCCGACCGCGTGGTTGCTGGACGCCAGGATCACCTTCGGTACCCCGGCGTCGACCGCCGCGCGCAGCACGTTGTGGGTACCGACAACGTTGACTTGAAGGACATCGTCGAAGGAGGCTTCGGCGCTGATGCCGCCGAGGTGGAAGACCGCATCGACGTCCTGGCAGGCCTTGGTGACCGCTTCCGGGTCGAGGACGTCGAGGTTCATGACCTCTTCGTGCGGCTGTACGTCGTCGATGTCCACGATGTCGCCCAGCCGCAGAATCCGATCCTCGCGGCGCAGCAACGGCCGGAGTAGCCTTCCCATGTTGCCCGCGGCACCGGTGATCAGGAGGCGGTTGGAGTCTCCACCCTGTGCACTACCGACCACGTGCGGCCACCCTCCGGGGAAATAGGTCGTTCGGACCATGGTATCGGTCTATCGGGAGTGCTACAGCCTCGCTTCAGCGCGAAGGAAAACGTTTTCATCCACTCGTTCACGACCGGAGACATCCGAGCTATCCGGGTCAATCTGCGCGTGCGCCGCGTGGACTGGGAACACCGCGGGCGTACCTTCCCGGCTGGGACCTTGCCCTGCCTGACATCGTGGCCGGTTCGGCCAGTGTGACCCTGCGGGCGGCGATCGCTGCAACCGTCGTGCAAGGCGGCATCACGGCCGAGTCCGCCGTCCCAGTCTTCTGGCACCTACAGCCGGACGCCGCACGGTTCGGCAGGTCATTCGTGATGGCCGCGCACCTTCGCGGATGCGATGATGGCGTTGACCATCGATCACGTGTCAGATTGGTGACAGAAACATACCGGTGATCGGCCCGCGTCCCGGGGTCGCAACGTGTGCGTTCTGTTCGTTTGGATCACTGCGCACGCAGGTCATTGGCCCTTTGAGGGACTTCTGAGACGTTTCTGTCGTACGCACGCTGCATGCTTGTCCCAAGCCGAGTTCCGAGGACTCTTGCTTGTGATCTCGGCTCTGGCGGTCCTACGGTCCGTCAGTGTGAGTTCTATTTGTCATTCTCGTTGAGGAGGTCAGGGTGCGGATTCGGGTCGCCGTGGTCACACGTGCTCGGGAGATCCCCTGGGATGAGGTTCAGCGGCCCGGTCGAGGGCTGCTGTACGACCTGATGCGGGAGGCCGCGCCCGACCTGGGTGAGCAGCTGCACCACTCTGGGCTTGGTCCGTACGGCATGGTCCCGTTCGGATACGGCTCGCCGGTCTTTCCCGGCGCGGGCCGGGTACGCGGTATCTACGCCGCGGGCGGGGCGGGTACGTGGGAGTTCGGGAGCCCGATGCCGGCGGTGGTAGAGGCGTTCGCGAACGGCATCGCAAGCCGGACGCTGCTCGACTGGGGCGGGACGGCGCTGCGGGTGCAGCGGATCGACCTCATCGAGCCGCCTGAGTTCGGTACCGGGCGAGCCACGTTTCGCACGACGACACCGGTGGTCATGAAGGGCTCCGGGCGCGACGAGCACGGGGTACGAACGACGCGGCAGGCATGGCTGCTTCCCCGGGACCCGGAGTTTCCGGGCTATTTCACCCAGAATCTGCGGCGTAAGGGCGCCACGTTGGGTCTCGGGGAGGAGGTTCAGCTCGACGCGATTACCGCGGTCGGTCCGAAGCGGTCGTTTGCCGTCAAGGATGGCAAGAAGGTGGGTGCGACGGTACAGGTCGAGCTCTCCGGCGACCCGGCGCTCCTGCGAGCTATCTGGGCGTTTGGGCTGGGCCAGAACAACGCGGCGGGTTTCGGTTGGGTCGCGGGATGACCGCCAGCGCCATCGACGAACAGAAGCATGTCCTGCTTACGGCGCACCCGTTGCAGCGTGTCGGTGCGTTCGCGCTGTGTGCGCTGGGGGAGGCGGCTGGCCCGGGCCAGCTGACGGCAGCGCAGTTCGATGCCGCCGTCGAGTGCATGCGTGACCACGCCGTCCGGGCGGCATCGGTCACCGACACGAAGGCCGATGGCGGGTTCTGGCTCAAGGCCAGCGGGTCGTTCTTCCCGAACAGCAAGATGAACCACCCGTCGCGACTGTCCAAACGGGACGGTCTGCGTGACGCCGTGTCCCAGTGGCGTCAGATGCCTCCAGCCGAGGTGTGGCCCGAGGCCGACTGCGCACTATGCGGCCGGCAGGCGGTCGGTTTCTACGGCAAGGTCGACGTGGCGCTGGCGGAAAGCGTCTCCTACCGCAACACGGTGCCTCGTGGCCATGCCGGGCTGGCGCTGTGCTGGGCCTGCCTGTGCTGTTTCTACGCACTGCCCTACGGGTGCGTGTTGACCGGCGGTCCCAGCTCGGTGCTGCACAGCCTCGAGGACCCGTTCCTGCGTGAACGGGTGTTCCGGCAGGTAGCCAGGAACAAGGAGTACCTTGCGCTCGGCCTTGCCCCGGCAAAGAGTCTGCTCACCCGGGAAGCGGTCGCGCTGCAGCAGCTGCGTACCTACGACCGCGAGCTGCGCGCCGGCGTTGATCTGTTGGTCTTCAGCAACAGCAACCGGGACCAGAGCCTGGTCGTGCACAGCCTGGACCAACCGATGGCCGAATGGCTGCGCCGGACCAGCCGGCCCAGCCGGCGTGCTGGGTTCACCGCACTGGTCCGGGCGCACCGGACCCGACAGACGCCGGGCTTCAACGGGCTGGCGCGCAACGCGTTCCGCAACCCCGGCGGCATCGTCGGAGCCGCCGTCGGTTACTTGTCTCGTCGGGTCGAGGCCACCCGTGCGGTACCCGATGACGCCCGCGACCTCGCCCAGGTATGTCGAGATTTCGCCAGAGGAGTTCTCCACATGAACGACGACGACATCAAACAGATCGAGGTGCTGGGAGACAACCTCGCCGCGGTCATCGCCATGGACACGGTACGCGGACACCTGACCGGACTTCTCCGGGCGGCGAGGGATACCCGCCTGCTTCAGGCCCAGCTGCAGACGATGAGCGCCAAGTGGCTGCTGTCCCCCCCGCCGGACACGAGCGGTCCGCTGCTGACCACGAGACAGTTCCGACTGTTGTTCGATCCGGATGGGCGGTCGTGGCTGTACCGACAGCTGCTGATCGTCGCTGTCCTGCAGAAGCTCAGCGAGCGGGATTGGCGGCCTAGCAATGCCAAGGAGCAGGTCGCCGAGCTCGACCAGGAGCTCGAAGCACAGGAGCACATCGACAGTCGCGCGATAGATGGATGGGACGGAGAGCAAGCGTGAGTTTTCTCGTAGGAAAGATCGTCCTCGATGTCGACGCAGGTGCGCCGAACAACGGTCGCGGGGCGGACAACATTGGTCAGGTAAAGGCGATGTGGGTCGGTCGTGACCCGTACCCGTACATCTCCGCGCAGGCTTTCCGGCGCTGGCTGCGGGACACACTTGCCGCCGAGGAGCCGGTGTCCCCGGTGACCCGCAGCGGCAGTGGCGCGAAGCAGCAGGCATACAGCAGCGGCCGTCCCGACCGTTACCTCGATGACGACCTATTCGGCTACATGGTCGCCCTTAAGCAGGGGAAAAGTACCCAACGGGACACGGTACTGGCAACCGGCACGTTGGTGTCGGTCACACCGCAGAAGCCAGCATCGGACTTCGGCACGATGAGCCGGGGCTTTCCGGTCGGTGCTAACCCGGTGATCCATGAGCATGAGCACTACACTGCCGATCTCGCCGGTGATCTGCTGCTGGACCTGCCCCGTGTCGGGGTGTTCGAGACCGATGGCTCCGGGCTGAAGGTCAACCTGATCGGCGACGCCGTTGCCGAGGCCACCGCCGCGGGCGCGAAGCCAACGACGTTTCGGAGCAACGCGGCGCTGCGACTGCCGATCGGCGAGCGCCGTCGACGGGTCGCGATCCTGCTCCGCGCGCTGGCCGTGCTGCGCGGTGGGGCCAAGCAGGCGCTGCACTACGGCGACCGTACCCCCGCGTTGATCGTCCTGGCTCCGATGAAGGGCGGGATCCACCCATTTACTCGGGTGGTGGCTGTTCGCGATGGCCGTACCTCCTTTGTCACGAAGGTCTTGCGTGAGGAGATGGACGCTTGGGCTGACGAGCTCGACGGCCCGGTCATGGTCGGCTGGGCACCGGGGTTCCTCGGCGAGCAGCGCGAGCAGGCGGCCGACGATCTCGCCGACCTGCTCACCGCCGGGCGGGTGAGTCTTGCTCATCCGCGGGTCATCCTGACCGGCCTTGCCGACCGGATCGAAGCTGGCGAACACGATGCCTGGTTCGAGGATCCCAAGCGATGACAGCGGCCGCGCTGGAGGTGACGGTCACCGCCCCGGTCGTGTCGTTCCGCAACCCGCTCTACTCCGGTGTCCAGGCGGGACTACCGTGCCCACCGCCGGCGACGGTGGGCGGCATGCTGGCCGCCGCCCGCGGTGGGTGGCATGCCGTCGACCCTGGGCTGAGGTTCGCGATGGCCTTTCGAGCCCGGGGTAGCGGTGTGGATCTGGAGACCTATCACCCTCTCGATGCCGCCGGAGGTGGCACCAGTCCCGCGCCGAGGGATCGGGAGTTCCTCGCAGACGTCACGTTGACCGTGTGGCTGCTCGACGATCTCGTCGGCTGGCAGGCGGCGTTACGCCGTCCGGTATGGCCGCTGCGTCTGGGCCGGAGCCAGGATCTGGTCGGCGTACGGGCGCGGCCGGTGCAGTTGGAGCCCGGCGTCGGCCAGCAGGGTCACGGGCTAGTCCCCGCCGACCGCGCCACGGTGGGAAACCTGCTTCAGCTTCCGACCGCCATCGCCCTCGACCGGTCCCGTACCCGCTGGGACACCTACCGCTATGCCGCGTCAGGAGCGGAGCAGCGCGTCGAACCGGACGCCGACTCCTGGGTCGATTCCGCCGGGCAGGCGGTCCTACTCCTGCCTGCCACCCACCCTGACAATGCCGGGGTCAGGTCGTGACGCTCGACTGGTATTGGGCGAAGAGTCCACGCCGTCGGGGCGCGGACGGCGAGAGTCTCACCGCCCACCTGGAGGCCACGTTCCAGGCGGCTCAGTCGCTCGCCGGGCGCATCGGAGACCTGAGGTGTCTGGATGCGCGGCTGCGAAAGTCGTTCTGGCGCGTCGTCGAGCTGGCCGCAATCTTCCACGATGCGGGCAAGGTCGCGACCGGTTTCCAGGCGATGGTCAAGGGCGCGACCCGGTCCTGGGGACAGCGTCATGAGGTGCTCAGCCTCGGGTTCGTAGAGTACCTCGTGGACGACTGTTGGACCCGTGACTGGGTCAGCGCCGCGGTGGCCACGCACCACCGGCCGCTCGCCGGTATCGGGGAAGGGCAAAAGGACTCGCTCAGCCTTTCGTACGGCAAACTTCGGCTGGACGAGTTCGCCGAGGAGATCGGCGATGTCGGCTCCGGTGCGGCGGTGGAGCTGCTCGGTTGGCTCGCACGTACGGCGGGCCTCCCCGGTACCGATGTGGTGGATGTCGATGTGGTCGCCCGCGCGCACACCGCGCTCGACCGCCTCCTAACGCGATGGGATCCGGTCTGTCTGGTGATCGGCCTGTCTGCGGTACTTCTGCAGGGAGCCGTCACCCTGGCCGACCACCTATCCTCTGCGCACGGGCAGCTGCACAGCGTGCAGCCGGTCAACGCAGGTTTCCGCAACACCTTGGTGGCGGACCTGAGGTCCCGCAGCCGCGGGATCCGTGCGCACCAACACCTTGCGGCGCGCGTCGATGGACATATGATCCTGCGCGCACCAACGGGCAGCGGCAAGACCGAGGGCGGTCTCCTCTGGGCCGCAACACAGGTTGAGCGTATTGGTGCCGAAAGGGGTTGCGTGCCAAGGCTGTTCTACACCCTGCCCTACCTCGCATCCATCAACGCCATGGCCGAACGCCTGTCCCGAGGGCTCGACCGCGACATGGTCGGGGTGGCCCACTCGCGTGCCGGCTCGTACCACCTCGCCATGGCGATCGAGCCGGAAGACCGGCTTGACGATGGCCCACGCGGCCGCGACCGGATCGTCGCCGCCGCGCACAAGGCCGTCTCTCGGGAGGCGGCCACCCGTCTGTTCCGGGAGACGGTCCGGGTAGGTACGCCCTACCAGCTGCTCCGTGGCGCACTGGCGGGACCGGTGCACGCCAGCGTACTGCTCGACACCGCCAACTCTGCCTTCCTCCTCGACGAGCTGCACGCCTACGACACCCGCAGGCTCGGGTTCATCCTGGCCGCGATGGGAGTCTGGGAAAAGCTGGGCGGCAGCATCGGCGTACTCTCCGCGACGATGTCCGAGGCGCTCATCGACCTCATCCGCGACTCGTTGGAGGGTGAGGTCGGCGTCATCGACGGGCACGGTTCCGACCAGGCGGCTAGGCATCGGGTATCGCTCAACGAGGACCACCTCACCGACGAGCGTACCGTCGCCGAGATCCGCAGCCGGCTGGTCCAGGGCCACTCGGTCCTGGTGGTGGCGAACAACGTCGCCTACGCGCAGGAGCTGTTCGCCGCCCTGGCGCCCACGGCCGAAAGCATGCACGGGCCACAGGGGGCTCATCTGCTCCACGCCCGGTTCAAGCGAGGGGACCGCAGTGCGGTCGAAGACGGCATCACCAAGCGGTACGGCACCTCAGCCACGCCACGCCTGGGCGGAGTCCTCGTGGGTACCCAGACCGTTGAGGTATCCCTCGACCTCGACTTCGACGTCCTGTTCACCTCAGGAGCGCCGCTGGAGGCGCTGCTGCAACGGTTCGGCCGGGTCAACCGGCTGGGTACGCGTCCTCCGGCGGACGTGGTCGTCTGTCAGCCGGAGTACCGGCGCCGCGATGGTATCGAGTACGCCGACGGCGTATACCCGGCCGAGCCCACCCGCCATGCCTGGCGGATCCTGCGCCGACACCACGGTCAGCCGGTGAACGAACGCGCCACGGTGGACTGGGTGAACGAGGTCTACTCCGGTGGCTGGGGCCAGACGTGGCGCGACGACGTCCAGCGCCACAGGAAGGAGTTCGCGGAGGCGTTCCTCACCTTCACGGCGCCGTTCGACGACCGTAGCGGGCACGAGGACACCTTCGACCGGCTCTTCGAGGGGAAGGAGGCGGTGCTGGCCCGCGACATCGACAGGTACGGGTCGGCGTTGGCGGAGGCACCCGGTCGTGCCGGCCGGCTGCTCGCCGAGGACCTGCTGATCCCGTTGCCCCACCACGCGACCACCACGTTCGACCCGCAACGACGGGTGAACGTGGTCGACGCCGAGTACGACAGCCGAACAGGACTCGGTCCGGTACGTGCGGCGGGACCGCGTACAGGTGCGTCCTCCCGGTTTCTCGCCGGGGAGATCCTGTGATGGACCCGGACGATGTCGGTGGAGTCCACATCAAGTACCTGTACCACTGCTGCCGTCAGCTCTGGCTGTTCGCTCGCGGGTTCCGTCCGGAACGGCACAGCGCGCTGGTCCAGTACGGTGAGGCAGTCCACGAGACCCGGTACGACCGCTACCGGGAGGTCGACCTGGGCGCCGCGCGTCTGGACAACCTCGACGGCGATGGATGGGTCCACGAGGTTAAGTCGGCGCGTTCCCCGAGCGCAGCAGACGAGGCCCAGGCCGTGCACTACTGCTACCGGCTGGACAACCTCGGTGTTCCTGTCCGGGGTGGAGTCCTGCACTACCCGGCGACGCGCCGAACCGTACGGATGGTCTTCGACCCACAACGCCGCCGCCAAGCGGAATCCGATATTGCGACCGTGCTCGATACGATCTCGCAGCCGACGGCACCCGAGCGGATCGAACGGCGTCGCTGCACTGGCTGTAGCTTCAGTGACTACTGTTGGAGCGAGTGAACCATGCCCGAGGCTGCCCGAACCTACTGGCTCACTAGCCCTTGCCGCATTCGCCGTAAAGACCGGTCGCTGCTCATAGAACGCGAGAACGGTACCAACGTCCACATTCCCATCACCGACGTCCGCGACCTCGTTGCCGCCGCGCCCGTCGACATCAACACCGCGGCGATCTCGCTGCTGAACCAGCACCGCATCGACATACACATTCTCGGCCATTTCGGGGACTACGCGGGATCCCTGCTCACCGCAGAAAACCATACGTCAGGTGAAACTGTGCTCGCCCAGGCCAGGCTCGCCGACTCCGCCGCTGGCCGACTCCGGATCGCCGGTCAGATCGTCAAGGCATGCGCCTTCAACGTACGCCGCGTCACGGACCGCAAACTGCTCGACCGCCCGTACCGCGTGCTCGTCGAGGCCGTCGCGACGGCCGAAGACCGAGACGAACTCATGGGTATCGAAGGAAACTTCCGCCGCACCGCGTGGGCCGTCGTCGACACGAAGCTTCCCGACTGGCTGCAGCTGGGCGGTCGCAGCCGCCGACCGCCCAAGAACGCCGGAACGCCTTCATCAGCTACGTCAACAGCATCGTCTATGCCCGAGTCCTCACTGCGATCCGGCTCACCCCGCTACACAGCCGGATCGGGTTCCTCCACGCCACGATGCATCGTCACCGCCACTCGCTTGCCCTGGACCTCGCCGAGGTATTCAAACCGCTCTTCGCCGAACGCCTTCTCCTTCGCCTGGCGGCTCGTCACCAGCTCGAACTACACCACTTCGACAGCGACCTCAACCAAGCCACGCTCAGCGCAACCGGACGCGCCCTCGTCATCCAGACGGTCCGGGACGAGCTGGCCACCACCGTCCAACATCGGGCACTCAACCGGCCGGTTACCTACGACGAACTGCTGTACCTCGAAGCGTTGAAGCTGACCCGCGCCTGCCTGGATGGGGCTCCGTACAAGCCCTTCCAGATCTGGTGGTGACCGTGAATGTCATAGTGGTATACGACACCGCGGCCGAACGCAACCCGCGGATCCTCGGGCTCTGCCGCAGGTATCTCCACCATGTGCAGCGCAGCGTCTTTGA
>WNGL01002181.1_pt1 | contig 28104 bp, 29 predicted proteins | sample 5400591 | NCBI WGS metagenome assembly WNGL01 (sample SAMN13153377, study PRJNA577476) | soil metagenome | isolation source: 80 cm soil or saprolite under Garry oak tree replicate 1 | place: USA:California | collected 2016-06-15 | reverse complement strand
GAGGACGCCTTTGGACGATGCGGCAGTACGCCGGATTCGGGAGCGCGAACAGCACGAACGAGCGCTTCAAGCTGTTGCTCGATGCCGGACAGACCGGCCTCTCGGTTGCGTTTGATCTCCCAACGCAAATGGGACTTGATTCCGATTCGCCCCGGTCGCTCGGCGAAGTTGGACGAGCTGGAGTAGCTATCGACAGCGTCGAGGACGTGCACGTTCTCTTGCGAGACATTCCACTCGACAAGGTCTCGACGTCGATGACGATCAATGCCACCGCGGCAACTCTGCTCGCGATGTACATCGTCGTCGCGGAAGAGCGAGGCGTTAGTCGCGACAAGTTGAGCGGGACAATCCAGAACGATATTCTGAAGGAGTACATCGCGCGCGGAACCTATATCTATCCGCCGAAACCGAGCATGGCTCTGATCGCCGAAGTGTTTCGTTTCTGCGCTGACGAAGTACCGAGCTGGAATCCGATCTCGATCTCCGGATACCACATACGCGAGGCGGGCGCCACCGCCGTTCAGGAGTTGGCCTTCACCCTAGCGAACACGATCGAGTACGTCAGTCGCGCGATCGAAGCCGGCCTCACCGTCGATTCCTTCGCTCCGCGACTTTCCTTCTTTTTCGCAGCCCACAGCGATCTGTTCGAGGAAATCGCCAAGTTCCGCGCCGCTAGACGGCTGTATGCTCGCATCATGCGCGATCGATTTCGTGCTTCGGAAGTCAGCGCCCGTCTGCGGTTTCACACGCAGACAGGTGGCGTCACGCTCACCGCCCAGCAGCCCCTCAATAACGTCGTCCGGGTAGCAGTACAAGCACTCGCCGCGACTCTCGGCGGAACTCAGTCGTTGCACACGAACGGTTATGACGAAGCCCTGGCGTTGCCGACGGCAGAAGCGGCCAAGCTCGCACTCCGTACTCAGCAGATTGTGGCGTACGAGTCGGGAATCGCGAACACTGCCGATCCACTGGCGGGAAGCTACTACGTCGAGCGACTTACTACTGAAATTGAGACACGCGCTTTCGAGCTCATCGAGAAAGTGGACGCCCTCGGTGGGTCGGAAAAAGCCATCGCCGCCGGATTCTTCCAGGATGAAATCGGCCGCAGTGCATACGAGCATCAGTTACGGGTCGAGGCTGGAGATACAGTGATAGTGGGCGTGAACCGCTTCGCGGACGAGGAGGAGCCACCTGACCTTCCCGCGCCTGACTACACAGCACTGGAGAAGGCCCAGGTGAAGAGCGTCAAAGCAGTACGCAAGAAGAGAAACGGAGCGGACGTGAAGCGAGCACTGGGCTCGCTGCGCGATGCGGCATCATCACAATCCCAAGAGCTGCATCTCATGCCGCGCATCATCGATGCGGTACGCGCGCGCGCAACAGTGGGCGAGATCTCTGAAACGCTCGCGGCCACTTGGGGCTTGTATCGTCCGGCGGTGTAGGGGCCGCGGCGCTCCGCTTGAGGGGCCCTCTCCTGCAAACTAGCTTTCATCCAGCAGCATCCCTCTCCCAGATCAACATGCCCACCTACGAGTTTCGTTGCCCTAAGGGCCACGAGTTCGAAAAATTTTACCGCTCCATTAGTGCGGCTCCGCGCGAGGTGTCCTGCCCGACGTGCGGCAAGGTGGCGGCGCGCCAACTTTCAGCTGGCGGTGGACTCGTGTTCAAGGGATCGGGCTTCTACATCACCGACTATGGCAAGGACGGAAAAAAACCGCCGAAGCCTCCTGCACCAACTGGTGAGGGAGCAGCGGCGAAAGACGCTGCAGAGTCGGGCGCAACGAAGGAAGAGACGAAGCCGGGCGTAGACGCGAAACCTTCCACCGATAAGAAGCCTGGCACCGAGTCGACGTCGCCGAAAACTGCGAAGGCCGCGGCGAAGAGCGGGTCATCGGGGAGAGCGAAAAGCAGCGAATGACTGCTGCTGACCAGATCCGCGCCGAGCTGATTCGCGCGGCGCGCGGCCTCGGCGCGCCCGAGGACGTGGATCCGTTCCTCGAACGGCCGCGGGACCCGTCTCACGGCGACTGGGCAACGAACCTCGCCATGATCCTGGCCAAGCCGCTCAAGTCGCGCCCTCGGGAAATCGCTGAGCAATTGCGCGAGAAGATGAAGTTGGAGAGCGCAGGCGTGTCGAAGATCGACATCGCTGGCCCCGGTTTCATGAATTTCTGGATCAATGCCGGACAGATTGCGTCAGGTTTGCGCGACATCATCGCCGCGAGCGAGAACTATGGCGGCAGCAAAATCGGCGCTGGCCGCGTGGTCAACGTCGAGTTCGTTTCCGCGAATCCGACGGGACCATTGCACGTTGGTCATGGGCGGCAGGCGGCGCTTGGCGATGCGATCTCCACGCTGCTCGAGTTCACGGGATGGAAGGTCAGTCGCGAGTTCTACTACAACGACGCCGGCGTGCAAATCGATAATCTTGCGGCGAGCGTCGAGGCCAGACTCAACGAGCTGCGCGGCAAGCCATCTCAAATTCCTGAGGGCGGTTATCACGGTGAGTACATCAAGGAGCTTGCCGAGCGATACAACGCGAATAGCGAGGGACTTTCGGTCCGCGAGTTTGCGGTGCGCGAACTGCGAAAGGAACAGGACCTCGACCTGCAGGCGTTTGGCGTGCGATTCGACCACTACTTCCTCGAATCGTCGCTCTACACAGAAGGGATGGTCGAGGATACGGTGAGACTTCTGATCGTGTCCGGAAAGACCTACGAGCACGAAGGCGCGTTGTGGCTGCGCACCACCGAGTTCGGCGACGACAAGGATCGTGTGATGCGCAAACGCGATGGGACGTACACATACTTTCTCCCCGACGTCGCCTATCACGTCACCAAATGGAAGCGCGGCTTTCGGCGCGCCATCGACGTTCAAGGCGCCGATCACCACAGCACAGTGACCCGCGTGCGAGCCGGTCTCCAGGCGCTCAACCTGGGTGTGTCGGGAGAATACCCGGAGTACGTGCTCCATCAGATGGTGACAGTAATGAAGCACGGCGAAGAGGTAAAAATTTCGAAACGCGCCGGTAGCTATGTAACCGTTCGCGATCTGGTCAACGAAGTTGGGCGCGATGCCGTGCGGTATTTCTTCCTCATGCGAAAGAGCGATTCGCAGCTGATCTTCAATGTTGATCTGGCCGCGTCGCAGTCGGAGGAGAATCCGGTCTACTACATACAGATGGCGCACGCGCGCATGTGCGGGATCTTCCGGGTCGGCGAGATCGATCCGAAGTCGGTCTCTGCAGATAACGTAAACTTCGACGTGCTGAGAGAGCCGGAGGAGCAAGAGCTGATCAAGGCGCTGCTCGATTTCCCTGGGCTCGTCGAATCAGCGGCCGCGACTCTCGAGCCGCACCGCATCGCAACGTATCTGCTCGATACCGCTCGGCTCACACATCTCTGGTATCACAAGCATCACGTTCTGGAGCAGGCTGAGGATGTAACGCGCGCACGTCTGGTGCTGGCGAGGGGCGCGCAAATCGTGCTTCGGAACGGGATGCGCATCCTTGGTATCACGTCGCCGGAGAGGATGTAGTTGCCGAGGCGGTCGGTGCGGTTACCATTAGCAGCCTGACAATTCAACCAATCATATAGCCACGAATGTCGGTCCTCGTTGTTGGCTCGGTCGCCCTCGACTCGGTCGAAACACCGTTTGGAAAAGCGGATGATGTGTTGGGCGGATCGGCGACGTTCTTTTCGGCATCGGCGAGCCATCTCACGAAAGTCAGCGTCGTCGGCGTGGTAGGATCGGATTATCCGATCGAGAAGCTCGAGCCGTTGAAGGAGCGTGGGGTCGACTTCAGCGGTCTCGAACGGGCTGAGGGAAGCTCCTTTCGATGGCGGGGGCGTTACCGCCACGATCTCAACTCAGCGGAGACTCTCGAGACTCACCTGGGCGTCTTCTCGCGTTTCAGTCCGAAGATTCCGGAAAAGCTTCGCTCTTCGCCCTATCTCTTTCTGGCCAACATTGATCCGCGTCTTCAGATCGACGTTCTCAACCAGGTCGAGAAGCCGAAGCTCGTCGCGTGCGACACAATGAATTTCTGGATTCAGAGCCGCCGCCGCGATATCCTGGAGCTGCTGGGTCACGTCGATCTCGTAACACTGAATGACGCCGAGGCCCGGCAGCTCACCGAGAAGCCGAATCTCGTGCAGGCCGCACAATGGATTATGTCACGCGGTCCGCGGCCCGCGGCACGTGATTATCAAGAAGGGCGAGCACGGCGCGTTCATGTTCACCGAAAAATCCATCTTCTTCGCCCCGGCCTTCCCGCTGGAGAACGTTTTTGATCCGACCGGCGCGGGCGATGCATTTGCGGGTGGCTTCATTGGATACCTCGCGAAGACCGGCGATCTGAGCGAAGCCAACATGAGACGCGCAGTGATTTACGGCTCGGTGATGGGCTCGTTTGCGGTGGAGCAATTCTCGATTGAGCGGCTGATGACGGTTAGTCGCGTCGAGATCGATCAGCGCATGAGAGACATGCGCCGACTCGTTGCGTTCGAGGAGGAGCTACCCGAGTGAGCGACGACGCGCTTCGGTACGGAAGCGCCGGAGTCGATATCGACGCCTCCAACGCGGCAAAGAATCGCATCAGGAAGCTCGTTGAGTCGACTTTCACTGATGGCGTCCTGGGTGGGTTCGGAGGTTTTGGCGGAATGTTTCGCCTTCCGCCGCACATCGATAAGGCCGTCCTTGTTTCCAGCGCCGATGGTGTTGGCACCAAGATAAAAGTCGCGATCGAAGCAAATCGCCATGACACGATCGGGCGCGACCTCGTCAACCATTGCGTCAACGACATACTCGTGCAGGGAGCGCTGCCGTCGTTTTTTCTCGACTACGTCGCGTTTGGGGAACTCGACGCGAATGTGGTCGAAGCTGTCGTGGCGGGCGTCGCTGCCGGTTGCCGTGAGAACGGTTGCGCGCTAATAGGCGGTGAAACTGCCGAAATGCCGGGTTTGTACACCCCTCCGGATTACGACTTGGCCGGTTTCATCGTCGGATATGTGGAAGAAGATCGCATCCTCGGACAGCACAGAGTGCGGCCCGACGATGTCTTGATCGGTCTTCCAAGCTCGGGATTGCACACCAACGGATATTCGCTCGCGCGCAAGATCGTCACCGATCGATTGCGACTGCAGATGAATGATCCGTTTCCCGGCGGTAGCGGAACGGTCGGGGATGTTCTTCTCGCAGAGCATCGATCCTATTTATGGGCGCTCAGGCCTGTGCTCGATCGAGTTCACGCGATGGCGCACATCACTGGGGGCGGATTGCCCGAAAATCTCGATCGAGCGCTGCCACCGACGCTGGACGCGGTAATTGAGGTCTCGAGCTGGAAAGTTCCGAATGTTTTCAGGGTTTTGCAGGACGCCGGCTCAGTGAAGCCCGCGGAGATGTACCGAACGTTCAACATGGGTGTAGGAATGGTTGTCATCTGCCCGCCGTCCGCTGTGAAATCGGTGTTGTCGGCGGCTTCCGACGCCGGAGTCGAGGGCTGGATGCTTGGATCGCTAAAACCTGGCTCGGGCGCAGTCATACTTTCTTGAGGACTTACCGATGAAAGCTCGCATGTTTGTTTTGTTTGCAGCTTCCGCTCTAGCTGCGACCTCGATCGAAGCCCAGGGTATCGACACGCAGCGCTGCCCCGCGACTACGAATACGCAGCGCATCGCGCAGGATGCATGTCAGAAGGCGATCGATCTGTTCCAGTATATGGCACCGCAGCTCGGTACCAGCATAACTGGCGGCAACGCTACGCTCGGCCAAGGGGGAAACCTGGGAGGCCTCGGACACTTTTCGGCTGGCCTCCGGGTGAACGCTGTTCAAGGAAGTCTGCCGCAGATTCAGGGCATTAGCCTATCAACGGGCGGCGCCACAAATACGCCCCCGATTGACACCAAGACCCAGATTATTCCTATGCCGACTGCAGATCTGGCGATCGGCATTTTCAAGGGTTTACCACTCGCTATCACGAATGTTGGTGGCGTCGACGTTCTGGTTAGCGCGGCCTATCTGCCGGAGTTCAATGGCAGTGGCGTGAGCGTAAAGGTCCCGAATGGCTCGCTCAAACTCGGCTACGGTGCGCGCGTCGGAATTCTGCAGGAGTCGCTGCTGGTCCCTGGCGTATCGGTGAGCTACCTGCGTCGCGACCTGCCGACGGTCAACATCGCCGCGAACAGCGGTAGTGATTCGCTTTATGTAAACAATCTCAGCTTGAAAACCAAAGCATGGCGAGTTACGGCGAGCAAGAGCCTACTGTTGTTCGGGCTCGCGGCGGGCGTCGGCCAGGATAAGTACGAGTCTTCAACCGACGTGAGCGCGCATGTCGCTGCGCGTACGATCCCGCCAACCTCGGCAGCAAATGCTGGCCCGGTTTCACTCGCTCAGAATCTTACCCGGACCAATGTTTTTGCCGATGTGTCGATGAACCTTCTGCTTTTCAAGCTCACCGGCGAAATTGGACAGGTATCCGGTGGAACGATCAACACCTACAATCAATTCAGTGGCAAGCAAGCAGCAGATTCCAGAATCTACGGATCAATCGGAGCTCGATTCGGGTTCTAGCGAGGCGGGCGACGCGGAATACATGCGTCGTGCGCTAGCCCTTGCCCAGCAAGGCTGGGGTCAAACAGCGCCGAACCCTATGGTCGGCGCTGTTGTCGTTCGCGACGGTGTTGTTGTCGGGGAAGGGTACCACGCACGTTATGGAGAGGCGCACGCCGAAATGGTTGCGCTCAAGGCTGCCGGCGATCGCGCCCGCGGAGCGACCATGTACGTAACGCTCGAGCCGTGCAACCATTTCGGAAAGACTCCTCCATGCACCGAGGCTATTCTCGAGGCGCGCGTCACGCGGGTTGTGATTGCTGCGGCTGACCCGACAGCTCTCGCCGGCGGCGGCGCCCGCCATCTAGCTGATTACGGTGTGCAAGTCGACTTCTCCGTCGAGGAAGCCGCGGCGCTGGAGCTTAATGCTCCGTTTTTTTTCGCCGCCACAAACCCGGCCCGACCCTGGGTGACGCTCAAGCTCGCACTCTCGAGCGACGGAAAGATGAACGATCCTTCTGGAGAGAGGCGCTGGATCAGCAACGAGCTGTCGCGAAAAGAGGTTCACCGTCTCCGCGCTAATGTTGACGCCATCGCGGTGGGCCTCGGCACTGTTCGCGCCGACGATCCCGAGCTCACGGCGCGCGGCGCCATTCGTCCGCGAGTGCCGCCGATGCGCGTCGTGTTCGACAAGAACGCCGACACTCCGCTGACATCAACGCTGGTGCGCAGCGCAAGGGAAACTCCGACGATGGTGTTTGCGCATCACCCGCCGGTCCCCCGCCTCGCGGCTCTCCATAACGCCGGAGTTGACGTATTTGAAGCCGAAGACCTCCCGGCAGCGCTTCAGGCGCTGCAGGGGTTTGGAGTGCAGCACCTGCTCGTCGAGGGTGGAGCGCGCGTTGCACAGGAGTTCCTGCGCCAAAACCTGGTGGACCGGCTGATTATCTTTCAATCACCAATCACTCTTGGCACCGGTGCGCTAAGCCCGTTCGATGGGCTTGCCGGCGACTTTCGGGAAACGCTTTCGCGGGTTCCGATTGTCCGGCGCGCTGAGTTTGGCGAGGATGTAATGTCAGTGTACGCGTTGCGTGAGGCCTGATGTTTACGGGACTAATAGAACAAGTAGGTGAGGTTGACAGCGTGCGGCAGACCAGCGCTGGGCGGGAGCTTCGAGTTCGCGCTTCGTTCAGCGACCTCACGACCGGCGAAAGCATTGCCGTGAACGGGGCGTGTTTGACGGTTCGCGAATTCGGCACTGGTTGGTTTGATGTCGCTGCTGTCACCACCACGCTCGAGCGCACCACGATTGGCGATTGGAAAAAAGGAACAAGACTGAATCTCGAGCGCGCTTTGACGCCTGGCGACAGGCTTGGCGGACATATCGTGCAGGGCCATGTCGATTGTGTGGGTGTTGTTGCCGCCGTGGAGCGCGCTGGTGACGCTGTCCTTGTCGATCTTTCGTTGCCATCTTCCATCGAGCCGCTCTTTGTGCTGCACGGATCGATTGCCGTTGACGGCGTTAGCCTGACGGTGAACGAGCTCAAGCCGGGCGGTTTGCAACTTTCATTGATTGAGTACACCTTGCGTCACACTACGCTGGGTGAGTTGAAGCCGGGAGCGAGGGTGCATGTCGAGGCGGATGTCATTGCCAAGCACGTGCGGCGACTCCTCGAACCCTACATGCGTGAAGCATCGGCGCTAGATTCCCTAGCTGATTTTTCGCTGGAGCATTAGAGGAACCATGGAGTTCGGAACAGTCGAGCAGGCAATAGCCGACATCAAGGCGGGCAAGCTTATCATCGTCGCCGACGATGAAGATCGTGAAAACGAAGGCGATCTCATTTGCGCGGCGGAGCTGGTAACTCCCGAGATGATCAACTTCATGATCCGCAAAGCCGGCGGATGGATTTGTCTCGCCCTTACGGGCAAGCGCGCCGACGAGCTCGAGCTCGCGCAGCAAAGTGAGATCAACAACGACGAGTACCGTACGGCTTTCACAATCAGCATCGACGCCGACGAGCGCTTCGGCGTGACGACCGGCGTAAGCGCTCAGGATCGGGCAAAAACAATTCGCGTCGCCGTAGATCCGAAAACGGTGCCGACAGATTTACGCCGGCCTGGTCACGTGCCTCCGCTTCGCGCCCGGGATGGCGGCATCCTGCAGCGGGTAGGCCACACTGAGGCAGCCGTCGATCTCGCTCGCCTCGCAGGTCTGACCCCCGCGGGAGTGGTTTGCGAGATCCTGAGCGAGGACGGATCCAGCGCACGGCGTCCCGAGCTCGAGCGCTTCGCACAGGAGCACAGCCTCACTTTCATCACGGTGGCGCAAGTCGTTGCCCACCGTCTGCAAACCGAGCGACTCGTGCATCGCGTCGCTGAGGCTCGACTCCCGACCGAGGGCGGAACCTGGCGTGTCGTTGGCTATCGCAACGATGTCGACAACCACGAGCACATTGCCCTCGTTTACGGTGATGTCGGCCCCGATTCCAGCGTGTTGGTGAGAATGCACTCGAAATGTCTCACTGGCGATGTCTTCCACTCTCTTCGCTGCGATTGCGGTTGGCAGCTCGAGACCGCGATGAAGATGATCGCGAAGGAAGGCAAAGGCGTTGTCGTTTATCTCGATCAGGAGGGACGCGGCATCGGTCTTCTCAACAAGCTCAAGGCCTATGAGCTGCAGGATCAGGGGATCGACACCGTCGAAGCGAACGAGCGTCTCGGATTCAAGCCGGATCTCCGGAACTATGGCATTGGAGCGCAGATACTGCTGGACCTCGGCTTGAAGACGATCCGCCCGATTACAAACAATCCGCGCAAGCTGGTTGGCCTCGAAGGGTATGGGCTGACCATCGATGATCGCGTCCCGATCATCTCCATCGCGCACGACGAAAACTCAAGCTACCTCGAGGCCAAGCGGGCCAAGCTCGGACACCTTTTCGCTTCGTAAATGGCCGAGTTTCACGGGTTGCCGAGTGGCGTCGGGCGGCGCATGGCCGTGCTCGCCAGCCGCTTTAACGAGCCAATCGTAAAGAAGCTCGTCGACGGTGCGCTGGAGGCACTCGTCCAATGCGGCGTTGCATACGAGGACATCGATGTCGTGTGGGTCCCCGGAGCTTGGGAGCTACCCATCGCCGCGCGCTGGCTCCTTGCCAGCGAGCGCTACGACGGACTCGTCGCAGTCGGAGCTGTAATCCGGGGTGAGACCGCACACTTTGAATACATTGCCGGCGAAGCATCGCGCGGGCTCGCTGCAGCCAGCGCGGAATCAGAAACTCCAGTTGGCTTTGGCGTTCTTACGTGCGATACCGACGAACAGGCTGAAGCCCGCGCCGGCGGCGCGCATGGCAACAAAGGCTGGGATGCAGCTGTAGCGACACTGGAAATGGTGGATCTGCTCAATCGGCTGGACCCTGACGATGCGAATTGAATCCCGCGCCCGTGCGCGCGCGCTTCAGGCGCTGTACGCGTGCGAGATGCGGGGCGGGGAAAATCTTGATCGCGTCGCAACCCAGGTGTGGGACGATCTCGCCGTGACGCCGGAGGAACGCAGGTTGGCCGGGGTTCTGGTGCGCGAAGTAGCAAATGCCGGCACCGAGCTGGATTCGCGACTCGCTGATCTCACCACCAACTGGCGTCTCGAGCGCCTTGGCGCGATCGAAAGATCCGTCCTCCGCCTCGGCGCCGCCGAGCTCATGAAAGGGGACACGCCACCGCGCGTTGCAATTCAGGAGGCGGTGAGACTGGCGGAAAGGTTCGGGACCTCTGCGAGCGCAAAATTCGTGAACGGTGTGCTCGATGCTTTCGCGCGACAGGCCGGCATGATCTAGTGCACATACTCGTCCTCAACTGGCAGGATTACGCCAATCCGCAAGCGGGGGGTGCCGAGCTTCATCTCAGGGAAGTCTTCAGACGAATCGTGGCTCGCGGGCACAACGTCGATTTGCTTTGTTGCGCCTGGCCCAATGCTCCGGCGCGCGTGACCCTTGATGGTATCGACGTTCATCGAGTTGGGACGCGACACACCTATCCCTTCGTCGCGAAGCGATACTACGACGAGAATCTCGCTCGCAATGACTACGACGTCGTCGTAGAGGATTTGAATAAAGTCCCGCTCTACACACCTAGCTGGAAGACACGCAAGCTTGTCGTGCTCGTGCACCATCTATTCGGAGCAACCGTATTTCGGGAAGCCTCCATACCCGTTGCTGCAGCAGTGTGGCTCTCGGAGCGACCCGTCGGTAACGTCTATCGCGGCGTTCCCTTTGAGGCCGTTAGTGTGAGCACGGCAGACGATCTGGTTGCGCGCGGCATTCCCCGCAACACGATCCGCGTGATCTACAATGGTGTCGATTCTGTGGGGCTTACACCCGATCCCGACGAGCGTTCGGACGCGCCACTCTTCGTCTATCTCGGCCGCCTCAAGAAGTACAAGCGGGTAGACTTCGTCATCCGGGCTTTTGCTGGACTGAACGTGCCCGAAGCTGGCCTCGAGATCGCGGGAACGGGCGACTATCGCGCCAGGCTCGAACGGCTGGTAAAATCTCTCGGTCTTAGCGAAAGAGTAAAGTTTCTCGGTTTCATTTCTGAAGACGCGAAGCTTCATCTTCTTCGTCGTGCGTGGGCGTCAATCCTTGCTTCACCGAAGGAGGGGTGGGGAATCAGCAACCTCGAGGCCGCGGCGTGCGGAACTCCAGTGATTGCGGCCAACTCTCCCGGCATCCGTGAGTCTGTAATTGACGGCGAAACCGGGTTTCTTGTTCCACAGAATGATCCGCAGGCGATGACCGCGGCGATGAGGGGATTGGTTCAGTCGCCCGGTCTGGTGAACGTTCTGGGAGTGGCGGCTCGGCGATTCGCGGAAAGGTTTACCTGGGATCGCACTGCGAACGAAACTCTGGCGCACCTGGAGGAAGTTGTCGCTAAATGACGTGCGTTAGCTTGAGGCCAATGGGGTGCAAATGCCGAATCCCAAGGTAACAGTCGGACAGCTGCTCGAGCGGCTGCGCGGCACGTTGCAGCTGGAGGAGATCGAACCCGGCACTGGGCACGACCGCGCGGTAGGCAACGCCGAAGTATCGAGTCCAGGGCTCGTACTCGCCGGCTATGTGAAGCGATTCTCAGCGGAGCGACTCCAGGTCCTCGGCGAAACTGAGATCACCTACCTGTCATCACTGAATCCCTTTGAAAGAAAAAAGATTCTCGACCTGTTTTTCTCCTTTCCCATCCCCGCGGTATTCGTCACGAAGGGCCAACGGTTGCCCACCGGGTTGAAGGAAAGCGCAGAAGCGACTGGCGTTCCGCTCATTCGCACCAAGCTGAAGACAGCCGAGTTCTATCGGCGCATCAAACCGGTGCTCGAGATGGAGTTCGCACCGACCGTCTCGCTGCATGGTTCCCTCGCCGATGTATTCGGCGTTGGCCTCTTCTTCACCGGCAAAAGCGGCATTGGCAAATCAGAATGCGTGCTCGATCTGGTCGAGCGCGGGCACCGTCTCGTTGCCGACGACCTCGTAATAACCAGCAAGCGCGGGAACGATGTACTCATTGGGCGCGGTCACGAAATGCAGCGTCACTACATGGAGATCCGCGGGGTGGGATTGATCGACGTCAAGGCCATCTTTGGAATTCGCGCGGTGCGCCAGCAAAAGCGTATCGAGGTGGTTGTCCAGCTCGAAGAGTGGGACCAGCACGCAGTTGTGGAGCGTACGGGCCTCGACGTCGAAAATACGACGATACTGGACGTCGAGCTGCCGCGCGTGACTGTATTCCTGAATCCGGGCAAGAACATCACCGTCGTTGCCGAAGTCATCGCGCTGAATCATCTGCTTCGCTACTCTGGAATCAACGCCGCCGAGGTATTCAACGAGCGGCTCGTTCATCGAATGAAGGCTGCTGCCGCGAACAACATTCGCGAATATCTCCAGGAAGATCATGAATGATCAAAGGGGCGGCGGCCCCGAAAAACCGCTCGCGGTCGTCGTCGGTCACGGTGAGTTCGCGGGTGGACTCGTCTCCGCTGTCGGGCAGATCTGTGGTATGGCCGACAAGCTGGTCGTGCTGTCGATGATGGGCATGACGCCGGAGGATATCGAAGGCACCATTCGCGAGCAGCTCACGCGGACGGGCGCTCGCGTGATTTTCACTGATCTGCCGGCTGGAAGCGCGACGCTCGCGGCGCGCCGCATCGTGAAGGAGGATCCCGGGATCGTCCTCGTGAGCGGAGTAAACCTTGCGACGCTGCTGGATTTTGTCTTCAGCACCGCCGCGTCACCAACCGAAGCCGCGCGAGCGGCTGCCGAGAGAGGAAAGGCATCGCTGATCGTGGTCGGGCGCTGATGGGGATTCACCTCTACCGCATAGACGACCGTCTGATTCATGGCCAGGTCGTCGTCGGTTGGGGTCAGCCACTCAATATCCGTTTCCTGGTGCTCGTCGATGATCTCGTCGCTTCGAGCGACTGGGAGAAGGATCTCTATCGTATGGCCGTTCCGCCCGAGATGGAGATCTACTTCGCCGATGTCGGAACCGCGATCAGGAATCACGCGCAGTACGCGAGCGATCCCCGCCCGGGGCTCCTCATCACCGGCGACATCTCGAGCATGCAACGGCTCGTCAAAGGAGTGAAAGCGATCGGCAGCGTCAACCTCGGTGGAATACATCACCGGGCCGGCCGCGTCGAGAAGCTTCGCTACGTTTTTCTCACGCCGGAGGAAGAGTACCAGCTTCGCGACCTCGAGGCCGCCGGAGTAGAAGTGACTGCGCAGGACGTACCCTCGGCGCGCGCGAGGCCGCTCTCGGAAGTGCTCGAGGGAGAGTCGCCATGATTGTGCTCGAGGCGCTGCCGATTGCCCTGCTGGGTGCGCTGCTCGGACTCGATGTCGTCAGCTTTCCTCAAGCAATGGTATCGCGGCCGATCGTTGCCGCGACACTTGCGGGATCGTTCGTCGGCAATCCGCCAGCAGGTCTCCTCATCGGTGTCGTGCTGGAAATGATTGCGCTGGACACGCTTCCGTTTGGCGCCTCGCGTTACCCTGAATGGGGATCGGCGGCCGTCGTTGGCGGTGCGTTGTTCGCATCGCAGCCGACGGGAATGCCCGGCGCACTGCCCGCGTCAATGCTCGCAGCTCTTCTCACGGCGAGCATCAGCGGCTGGAGCATGGTGGTACTGAGAAGGACAATTGCCCGACGTCTCGAGCGAACTCGCGATCGGATCGAGGATGGATCGCGAGACGCCCTGCTGTCGCTGCATCTGTCGGGAATGTCGCTGGACTTGTTGCGTGGTGGTCTGGTGACGCTGATCGCCATGATGATCTTTGCGTCGCTCGTGCGCGCGATCGTGGCTGTGTGGGGAAGCGATTCGGCGCCTTCGCACGCCGTCGTAGTGGTAGTCGCGGCGACTGTAGCTGGCGGAGCGCTCTGGAAGGTGTTCCACTCGGTCCCCTGGGTTCTGTGGTTCTTCTTCGCTGGTCTGCTCGGCTGGGCCGCTTTGCTGGTCACGAGATGACCGCCTCGACTGATGGCGCGGTCGGTCTGCCAGTTCGCGTGAGGTTGGCGATGTATTTCCGCCTCCTCGCGTTGCAGGGCTCATGGAATTACGAAACGCTCAATGGAACCGGAATTGGGTTCGCCATGGAACCGGCGCTGCGGTATTTGCCCGGTGGAACCGACGGAGCAGCGTATCGCGGCGCGCTGGCGCGCGAATCGCGCTACTTCAACACGCATCCGTATCTCGCTGGAGTTGCGGTCGGCGCGCTGACGCGCGCCGAGCTGGACGGAATCGAGCCAGCGAGAATCGAACGCTTTCGAACCGCGCTGGCCGGGCCGCTCGGAAGCGTCGGCGACCGACTTGTCTGGGCCAGCTGGCTGCCGTTCTGTTCGCTTGTCGGAATTGGCGTCTACGGTGTCGGCGGCTCGCCTATGGCGGTCGTTGGTACATTTCTATTGCTCTACAACGCCGGACATTTCCTCCTTAGGGCATGGGGACTTCGGATCGGTCTTTCGCGTGGGCTCAATGTCGCCGCAGCGCTCGGGAATCCCGTGCTGCGACAGGGGCCGCAGTACATCGGATCTGCGGCAGCGCTGGTGGCTGGAGTAGCAATTCCACTCGCGCTGCAGCGAGTGGCCGGTCCGGGTCGCGCGCTCGCAGGCGCAATTATTGGCGTCGCGCTGATTGGAATTTTGCTGCTCGCGGGGCTTCGGGAGCGTGCAGAAGGGTGGCGTATCGCACTTGGCGTTCTAGCGGTCTTCGTTCTCTACTCGGTCCTGACCTGATGCCTGAGCGTGAAGTAAAGATCATTAACAAGCTGGGGATTCATGCTCGGCCTGCCGCCGAACTCGTAAAGGCGGCGGGGAAATTCAAGAGCAATATCACCATCGTTCGCGAAGATCTCGAGGTCAACGCCAAGAGCATCATGGGGGTGATGATGCTCGCCGCGGAATGTGGCGCGACAATCGTCCTCCGTGCGCTCGGTGATGATGCTGAAGAAGCGATCGACGCCCTTGCAGCGGTGATCGCCAACAAATTCGGGGAGAGTTGATGGCAAAGGGACTCGCGGGGATGCCCGCGTCGCCCGGAATCGTGGACGGGCCTGTCCACCTTCTCAGGTGGGAAGTTCCGGACGTGCGCCACCGCATAATTCCCGACGAAGCCATCGCTGGCGAGGTCGAGCGCTTCCACGCTTCGCTGGAACAGGCTAAGAAGAGGCTGCACCAGGTCCGTGCACGGGCCGAGAAGCACGCGGGCCCGGAAGAGGCCGCGATCTTTGACGTCCAGCTCTCCATCCTGGAGGACGGAGAGCTAGTCCGACAGGTTGAGGAGCTGGTTCACCAGAACCTGGGCGCGGAAAAAGCGTTCGATCTCGTGTTATTCGAGTGGCGGCAGCAGTTCGCCGGTCATTCGCGGCCGTTGCTGCGCGAGAGAGTTGGCGATCTGATCGACGTGCACATCCGCGTTCTGTCGATTTTGCTAGGTCTGCCCGACCACGATCCCGTCGATCTGCCCAAGGGATCTAACAAGATTCTGGTCACCCACGATCTCACGCCGAGTCTTACGGTGCAGCTCGATCGCGACGCGATCATCGGTATCGCGACCGACGCCGGCACGCGCACCTCCCACGTCGCGATTCTCGCGCGCTCGCTTGGCTTGCCCGCTGTCGTAGGACTTCGCGAGGCGACCGAGCTGCTGAATGGTAACGAGCACGTGATCCTTGACGGCACTTCCGGCGTACTGATCATCAATCCTACGGCGGGCCAGATCAGGATCTACCGCGAGCGCCGGGCCGTGGAGGCGCTCGAGGATAAGGAGCTCCAAGCGCTCGCAGCCGCGGACTCAGTTACCCTGGACGGTCACTGGGTAACGTTGCGGGCAAACGTCGACCTGCCGGAGGAAGCTGAATTCGCCGCTCGCAGCGGTGCCGAAGGTGTGGGCCTCATGCGCACCGAGTTCCTGGTCGTGGGCCGCGCTACGATGCCTGACGAGGAGGAGCAATATCGGGCTTATCGACACGTAGTCGAGGCGTTCGGCGGACGCCCGGTCGTGATTCGCACCTTTGATGTCGGAGGCGACAAGCTGCCGGTCGGTGGCTATCCTACGGATCCAAATCCCTTCCTCGGCTGGCGCGCGATCAGAATGTGCCTGGACGAGCCAGAGCTGTTCAAAACGCAGCTCCGCGCGCTGCTCCGGGCAGCGATGCACGGCGATGTCAGAATCATGTTTCCCCTCGTCATCACGCTCGACGAAGTGAAGCAGGCCAAGCATCTGTTGAACGAAGCCGCCGGCGAGCTCGACTCGAGAGGAGTGCCGTACCGCCACGATCTTCCGTTGGGGGTGATGGTGGAGACGCCCGCTGCAGCGCTATCGGTGCACACTCTCGTCGATGACGTCTCGTTTTTCAGCATCGGCACCAATGATTTGGTCCAGTACACGCTCGCTGTCGATCGTGGCAGCGCCAATCTCGCGTCCCGCTTTACTCCGCTGCATCCGGCAGTTCTTACGCTGATCAAGCGAATCGTGGATGTTGGTGTCGCGCATCGTCTGGAGGTCGCTGTCTGTGGCGAGATGGCGTCCCAGCCGCTCATGGCGTTTGCCCTCATTGGGTTGGGCGTTCGTTCGCTGAGCGTCGCCGGCAGGGCAGTGCCGCTCGTGAAGCGGATAGTCCGCGGCGTCAGCGTTGGCGTTGCCGCCGAGGCCGCCAACGCGGCGCTCGAATCCAGAACCGCGCGCGAAGCCGAAGGCGAGCTGCGACGTCGCCTGATGGAAGCCTTCGGCGACGCTCCATTTCTGCGCGATGGGTTGCCCGACTTCGCCGAGGGAAATATCTTCGAAGGCTCCGGTGGGCTGAAAGCTTCCTCGGCGCACGAATAGTACGGCGTGCGTCCGTTGCCACCGATCATCCTCACATTCCCCAGAGGAATTTCGTGCTCGATCGACACCTATTCACATCCGAGTCCGTAACCGAAGGTCATCCTGACAAGGTTGCGGACGCAATCTCGGACGCCATCCTCGACGCAATACTGAAAGACGATCCCCCGGCACGCGTTGCCTGCGAGACACTCGTAACGACAGGTCTCGCCTGCGTCGCCGGCGAGATTACAACCAAGACCTACGTCAACGTTCCCGAGATCGTGCGCTCCACGATCGACAGGATCGGCTACAACGATACCGCGTTCGGCTTCGACTCGAAGACGTGCGCCGTGATCAGTACGATCGACAAGCAGTCCCCAGACATTGCGCAGGGAGTTGACACGGGTGGGGCTGGCGACCAGGGAATGATGTTCGGGTATGCGACGGATGAGACAGAGCAGCTTATGCCAATGCCGATCCAGCTGGCTCATCGGCTTACTGAACGCCTCGCCGAATTCCGCCGCTCGAAGGAAGGGAAGTGGGTTCGCCCTGACGGCAAGGCGCAAGTTACCGTGTTGTACGAGGACTCTCGCCCGGTCGCTGTCGAGACCGTCGTAGTATCTACTCAGCACTCTGAAGACATTTCTACCAAGAAGCTGCGCGAGGCGATTGTGATCGAGGTCATCGAGCCGGTCATCGCAAAAGAGCTGCGCGCAAAGGACATCAAGTTTCACATCAACCCCACCGGACGGTTCGTCATTGGCGGTCCGCAGGGCGACGCCGGCCTTACTGGACGAAAGATTATCGTCGACACCTACGGCGGAATGGGACGCCATGGAGGTGGCGCGTTCAGCGGCAAGGACCCGTCCAAGGTGGATCGCTCGGGCTCCTACGCCGCCCGCTGGGTCGCGAAGAACATCGTCGGTGCCAAGCTTGCGAGACGTTGCGAGGTGCAGGTCGCCTACGCCATCGGTGTCGCCGAGCCAGTATCAATGAACGTCGACACATTCGGGACCAACACGGTTTCCGAAGTCGCAATCCTGAAGGCGATCACCAAGGTCTTCGATCTGACCCCCAGAGGGATCATCAACGCTCTGGATTTGCGGAAGCCCATCTACAGCCCAACATCGTCCTATGGACACTTCGGGCGGACTCCCAAGAAGAATGGAAAGGGCACTCTTTTTACCTGGGAGCGCCTGGATCGGGTCGCAGAATTGCGAAAGGCTGTGGACGGACGGTAGCGTTGTGCGGCCAACGGGGTAAGAAGAGCTGGCTCCTTTCGAGTGGCCAGCTTTTCCACTTTCCCGCCACAACGTTAATTTGATTTTATGCAACTAGTCGAAGTCGAAGTTATGCGCCTCGGTCTCGACCGCTCCACGAACTCCTACGTCGTGATCCTGCAGGAGAAGGGCGGCGCTCGACTTCTTCCCATCTGGATTGGGCAGCCCGAAGCAGAATCGATTGTGATCGAGATGAACAAGCTCAAGCGAGAACGCCCTCTCACGCACGATCTCTGCAAGAATCTCATTATCGGGATGGGTGGGACCCTGCGGCGAGTCAACATTACCAAAGTCGAAAACCGCACCTTTTACGCGGAGCTCCACATCGCGCGGAATTCCGGTGCAGTTCACATCGATGCGCGTCCGTCCGACAGCATCGCCATTGCGCTCAGATTCGAAGCGCCCATCTATGCCCAGGAGAATCTCCTCACCGCGCTTCTCCTCGAGGAAGGACAGACGCCTCCGGAAACATTGGCTGAGCCATCGGAGGAGATGTCGGCGGAGCAGTTGAAAGAGTATCTCGAGAATCTGCGCCCAGAAGATTTTGGGAAGTTCAATATGTAAGCTGGCGGCCCTGCTTCTTCTGCAGGCCGCGCTTCCATCGGCTCCGCAGCGAGTGTCGGGACGAATCGTACGTCCCGGCGCGCAACGAATGAATCCGGTTAGCGGCGCGTGGGTCGTCCTCCACCGAGTCGGACCAGACCGCGCTGGGCCACTCGACTCCGTTAGATCGGATTCGCGCGGCCGCTATTCCTTCAGCTACGTTCGCACCGGAAGCGAAGACGCAATCTATTTCGTGTCCGCATCGCACGATGGGATCGCCTACTTTACTCCGCCGCTCTCAGAGGGAAAAGTGAGCGGCGACGACGGCGACATAGCTGTCTTCGATACGACTTCCCATCGCATTCCGATGAGTCTGCGCGGACATCACGTGGTTGTATCCGCAGCCGACGCAAACGCGCGAAGATCCATCGTCGAAGTGTATGATCTTTCCAATGACACCTCGGTCACGCGGATTGCTACTGCGGAAACTCCGGCCAGTGCGACCTGGCAAACCCATATCGCTCCCGGAGCCAGTGATTTCAGGGTGAGTCAGGGTGACATCTCTGCAGCCGCAGTGTCGTACGCGAATGGAGTCGTCAGCGTCTTCGCGCCGTTAGCGCCCGGAATAAAGCAGCTGTCGTTCTCCTACTCGCTGCCAGCGAAGTCGTTTCCTCTCAAGCTGCCTCTCGAGAAAGAGACAGGGATCTACGAGATAATGATTGAGGAGAAGGCTGGAAGCGTCACCGGCCCTCATCTGAGGGAGGTTGACCCGGTCACTGTCGACGAGCGCAACTTCCGCCGATTTCTGGCGTCTGACATGCCTGAGAATTCCGTCGCGGTGATCGACCTCCCCGCACCTCCGGCAACGCATTCGATCGATCCACGCTACCTCGTCGCTCTCACGCTGGTGATTGGAGGTTCGATGATTCTGGCGCTTGCGCAGGCCCTTCGACGCAAGTAGCTTCGCCAAACAATCGATCGCGGACGGGAGCCACGGAAACCGGTGTAACGCCGGTGCGGCCCCGCCACTGTAACGGGCAGAAACGCAGACTCGGAACGCCACTGACTGCAGGAGCAGTCGGGAAGGTGAGTCCAGCGGCCCGGAGCCAGGAGACGACTCACGTCCGCGCCACTTTCGCAGAACCTCGGGGGAGGTCTGGTGGCGGTCAGGCGTCTTTGGCGCGTGCTCGTTGCGGGCATTCCTCTGGGAGGAGTGTCCGTTTTGTTTTTTCGTTCGCGCCGTTTGCCCTATTCCTTCTCGGTCGCGCTCATCGTCGCGGCATGCGGGAAGCCGAACAATGACGCGGTCACCGTACGCGACGACTTCGGAGACGCTGTTCGGATTGGCGCCGTTCCGAAGCGGATCGCCTCTCTAAACCCGGCTACCACCGAGATTCTTTTCACAGTCGGCGCCGGTTCTCACGTGATCGGCCGCACGAAGTACGACCTATGGCCGGATTCCGCCAGGTTTGTTCCCGCCCTTGCGGACGGGATCAGTCCGAATGTCGAAGCCGTGCTTGGGGCTCATCCCGATCTGGTCCTACTTTACGGGAGCCGGGACAACAAACCAGCGGCGGAACGCTTTCGAGCGGCCGGCATCAACACCTTGTCACTGAAGGTGGATCACATCTCCGACTTTCGCCGCACGACCGAGCTTTTGGGAGCAATCCTTCACGACTCGTCCCGCGCGAAGAATGTAATCGATTCGGTCGAGAACACACTGCGACGCGTTCGATCGGCAACGGAAAAACTGCCGCGACCGACAGTGTTCTGGCACATCTGGGACGCTCCCCTCATCACGATCGGCTCGGGAAGCTTCCTGAGCGAGCTCGTCGATATCGCCGGAGGCCGCAACGTCTACGCCGACATGAAAGGACCATCGGGCCCGATCTCGCTCGAGGATGTAGCCCGTCGCGATCCTGATTTCATTCTCGCTGGACCAATCGGGGCGAAACAGATCGAGTCCGATCCTCGCTGGCGGATCGTACGAGCTGCTCGCGAGAAGAAAATACTGGTGGTGGACACACTGCTCGTCGCGCGTCCATCCGTGCGATTGGGCGAAGCCGCGGTGTCGCTCGCACATCTCCTCCATCCGGGAACGGTCCAGTGAGGCGGTTTCGAAACTGGTACTGGATGGTGCTCATTGCGGCGCTGCTACTGATTGCGATGGTCGCCGTTGCGCGTGGTGCCGTCTCGGTATCTCTCGCCGACGTTATTGACGCGCTGCGCGGACACGGAGACCCGACCGCGATTGCGATCGTGCGAGACCTGAGACTCCCGCGGGTCGTGCTGGGGGCACTTGTTGGTGCCGGTCTGGGTGCTAGCGGTGCAGCGCTTCAGGGCGCTCTCCGTAACCCGCTCGCCGAGCCGTACCTCCTTGGCGTTTCGGGCGGCGCCGCGGTCGGAGCCGTCATCGCATTCGCGCTCGGAGTCACCGGCGACGCTATGATCACACTTGCTGCTTTTGCGGGTGGTATTGCGGCGGTCTTCCTCGCGCTTGGCGTCGCACGCGTCGGCGGAAGAAGTGCGCGAGCTGACCTGCGTACTCTCCTCATCGCCGGCGTGGTCGTCGGGGCGTTTGCGAATGCAGCGATCATGGTCGCGCTCGCAAACGCGTCGCCCAACACCGTGCGTGGCGTTCTATGGTGGATGATGGGCTCAGCGGCCGATGCCACTTGGAGACGCGTTGCTTGGCTGGCCGCCAGCATTGTGCTGGCGGGAGGCGCGCTCGTCTATTGGGCGCGTGAGATCGATGTGCTTTCCCTCGGCGAAGACACGGCGGCTTCCCTCGGTGTCGACGTAGAGCGCTCCGGGCGGCGAGCATTCCTTCTCGCCGCACTTCTCGCCGCTGCAACTGTCTCCGCTGCGGGGCTGATCGGTTTTGTTGGGCTCGTTGTGCCTCACATTGCCAGAGGAATCGGCCTTCGCACACACCGCCCACTGGTAATCGCGGCCGCCTTGATCGGCGCGACGCTGGTAGTTGCCGCGGATCTCGCGGCGCGAACCGCTGACGCGCCGACAGAGCTTCCCCTCGGAGCGATCACCGCGCTCGTCGGCGTTCCGTTCTTCCTCGTGCAGCTCCGGCGAATGTCATGATCGAGATCAAGGATCTGGTCGTCGCTTATCCTGGCGCGCGTGTGAACGCTGTTGATGGCGTCAGCTTCGTCAGCGCCGAGACCAAGCTCACCGCCCTGGCGGGTCCCAACGGATCGGGGAAGAGCTCGATCGTGAAAGCGTTGCTTCGGCGCGCTGACATCCCCCGCGGCTCGGTCTCCATTGACGGACGCGACGTACGGCTCCTCTCGTACGCTGAGCTGGCGCGAAAGGTAGCGGTCGTTCCTCAGCGAGAGGACGCGGCGTTCCCCGTCCAGGTCCGCGAGTACGTTGCCCTCGGACGTTATCCGCATCTTGGGTTGTGGCGTTCGCCTTCACGCGACGACAAGCGCTCGATCAGCGAAGCGTTGAACCAGGCCGGAGTTGAAGAGCTCGCCGACCGCGACACCGATGCGCTCTCTGGCGGCGAGTGGCAGCGCGTCCGCATCGCGCGTGCACTCGCTCAAAAGGCTCCGGCGCTCGTCCTCGATGAGCCCACCACTTTCCTCGATATCGCGCACGAGATGGCAATCTTTGAGCTGCTGTCTTCTCTCGCTCGGTCCGGATTGGCGGTCCTGCTCGTTAGCCACCAGCTCAATCTCGTTGCCCGCTTCGCCGACGCGATAGTACTGCTTGATCACGGGCGTGTTGCAACCCACGGCTCGCCGGCGGAAGTCATGCGCGCTGACCGCCTCGAATCCATTTATGGCTGGCCCGTCGTGATCACGCGGGATCCCGCTGTTGGTGCTCCGGCACTCGTTCCGCTGCGCCGTCCGCTCCAGCTATGACCGCACATACAAGCGACCTCCGACCCCGGATACCATGCACAGCAAACCAATAATTCTCGCGCTGACATTTGTCCTTTCATCGATCGGGCCCACCAATGCGATCGCTCAAGCCATCGACACCGCCAAGCTCGGAACCGTAGTCGTTTCCGCGTCCAAGGTTCCGAGGCCAGCGGCAACTCTCTCACAAGCCGTAACGGTGCTTTCCGGAGATGACCTCCGGGCACGAGGAGTCACGCGTGTATCCGACGCGCTCCGCGAGGTGCCTGGGGCATCTCTCGTTCAGAGCGGCTCGTACGGCGCAGTCACCTCGCTGTTCCTGCGCGGCGGCGAGAGTCGCTACACGAAAGTACTCATCGATGGCGTGCCGGTGAATGCGCCGGGTGGCTTTTTTGATTTCAGCCATCTCACTACCGACAACATTGAGCGAATCGAGATCGTGCGAGGTCCGGCCAGCGTTCTCTACGGCGCTGATGCCGTCACGGGAATCGTCCAGATCTTTACGCGCCGAGGATCTGATCAGGGTCGCGTCTCCCTCGCGGCGCGAGGAGGCACGTACCACTCGTTCGACCTCGACGGCGATGCTGCGGGCGCGGGCCCGTTAGGCGGATTCTCTCTTGGCGGTGGGCATCATTCTACCGATGGAATACTGGCGTTCAACAACCAGTATCGCAACGGAACGCTGAGCACCGCGCTCAATCTTGGTCAAGGTACGCGAGGAGATGCGAAAATCGCCGCGAGGTACACCGCAGCGGAATTCCACTACCCCACCGATTTCATGGGTCAACCGGTCGATACCAACTCGTATCGTACGCAGCACCGACTTACGGTGGGACTCGACGCTGGCAGCAATCTCAGCGCAAACATGCGGGCGCGGTTCCTGGCAGGAAACAACGACGTGTCGGATCTCACCGAAGACATCGCCATTCCGTTCGGATCATCTACACCGAAACATTCCGCGTTCCGATCTCGCGGCTATCGCCGAAACGTCGAAGGACGATTGGCTTTTTTCCTGCCAGCTGATGCAACAGTTACGGTTGGAGCGACGTACGAAAGGGAGCACGAAAGCAGCTCGAACAGTTCTGGTCCTGTCGGTGGCCTCACTACGCAAACCGATTCATTCGATGCTGCCCGCCACAACGTCGCCTATTATTCCGAACTCCTGGGCGATTTGGCCGATCATTTCTCCTACACAGTGAGCGGCCGCGTCGACGACAACTCTGACTACCGTCGGTTTGCCACCTACCGGCTCGGTGCGAATGCAACGGTAATCCCAACCTTAAGAATTCGGGCCTCGCTCAGCACTGCGTTCAACGCACCCGCGTTCAATCAGCTTCGTCCAACACTCTACACTGTGGGAAGTCCGGATCTTCGCCCGGAGAAGATTCGCTCTGCTGAAATCGGCCTGCTGACCAACTTCCGTCCAGATGTGGTCCACTTCAGCACGAGTTACTTCGCTCAGAGGTTTTCCGATCTGATTCAGTACGTGAACGGTGCTCCGCCAACGTTCAGGGGGAGCTTCGCCAATCTTACCGGCGCAACCTCAAACGGCTATGAAGCCGAGTTGCAGCTTACGCCAACGACAAATTGGCGGGGAAGCGCCAGCTACACGATCGTGAATCCGCGCGTTACCAGGATCGATCCCGGGTATCAAGGAGGCGATCGCGCAGGTGACGCCCTCATCCGTCGGCCAACTCATTCCGGAACTCTCGTGCTGTCGTACTCTCGTCCACGTGGTGCGAGTCTGGGCACTTTCATCAGTTACGTCGGTAAGCGGCCCGACCTTGACTTCGCTCAGTTCCCTTCGCAGCGCGTAACGCTGCCCGCGTACACGAAAGTTGACCTGTCGGCGGAATATCCATTGACTGGTCCGAACCGCGCGCAACTGTCCGTCAATGCACGGATCGAGAACCTGTTCAACCGGCGTTATGAAGAGGTTCTCAATTTCGCGTCACCGCGGCGAACCGTTCTCGTGGGAGGCCGAGCGTCAGCACTTTTCTGACGTCCGTAAGGCCATAGCCGCATGTTACATTCTCACTCATGTCTCTTCTCGTCACGGACGCGATCGTTCTGCACGCCTTCGACTACCTCGAGAGCTCGCGGATAATCCGCTTGCTCACTAGAGAGGCCGGTGTGCAATCAGCTTTGGCGAGAGGAGCCCGTAAGTCACGTGGTCGGTACGGAACCGCGCTGGATCTTTTTGCTGAGGGGTCAGCTCAGCTTTACATCAAGGCCAATCGCGAGCTTCACAACCTCGCCGGTTTCGAGATCTCCCAAACGCGCAATGACCTCGCTGCAGATATTGGACGTTTCACCGCTGCCTCGACGATTGCCGAGCTCGCGCTTCGGTTTGCCGGGGAGGAAAGCAATCCACAACTATATGATACCGTGGCCGACGTGTTCGATCGCATCGCTCGCTCGGCACCGGAAAGCACAGTGCAAGATGGCCTGGCAGGATGCTGGAGAGTCGTCTCCGTTCTCGGGTTTACGCCGGAGCTGACGAGTTGCGCGCTCTGCCACACCCCGCTACGGGACGCCGACGACGCGACCTTTTCACACGTATCCGGTGGAATCGTCTGTCCCGTTTGTAGCAAGCTTGCGCCGGGCGGACGAAAAATTCCCGCGACAGCGCGATCAGCCATTCGTCGTTGGCTCGAGGGTGAAGATTTCATTCACCTGACTGACGCAGAAGCCCGGTCGCATCAACGGCTCCTTCGTGAGTTCCTCGGCGCCCATCTCGCGGATGACCGTCCTCTCCGCGCATTCGCCGTCTGGGAGCACGAGCGCTGGAGCGCTGCGTGATCATCGGCACGGCGGGCCATATCGATCATGGCAAGACCGCTCTGGTCAAGGCCTTGACCGGCATCGATGCCGATCGCCTGCCTGAAGAGAAGCGTCGGGGCATCACGATCGACCTCGGATTTGCACCGCTGTCACTCGAGGGAGTCGGCACCGTTGGAGTGGTGGACGTCCCCGGCCACGAAGACTTTGTCCGCAGCATGGTGGTTGGCGCCAGCGGAATCGATCTCGGTCTTCTCGTCATATCGGCAGACGAGGGAGTAATGCCGCAGACTCGCGAGCATTTGTTGATACTGGAGCTGCTAGGAATTCCGCGGGTCGTGGTCGCGCTGACCAAGAGCGATCTTGTCGACGCCGAATGGCTCGGTTTGATGCGAGCCGAGGTGGTTGGGCTCTTCGAGCAGTCCAAGCTGCCGATCCCACCAGTCGTGCCGTGCTCCAGCCGGACTAGCGCAGGCTTGTCCGAGTTGCGCGACGCGCTGAGTCAGAGCCTCGCGAGCAGTGAGCAGCGAGCGACCAACGACGTTTTCCGAATGCCGGTAGATCGCGCGTTCACTGTAAGAGGCACGGGCACCGTCGTGACGGGAACAGTCTGGAGTGGCGAGCTGCGCTCCGACGCGAGCGTTTTCGTTCTGCCTTCCGGAAAAACGGTAAGGGTGCGGCGAATCGAGCAGCACGGAAAGAGCATCGGCATCGCTCGCGCAGGCAGTCGAGCCGCGATCGCCCTCGCTAATCTCGATGTAAACGAGGTTTCGCGAGGCTCTGTCATCGTTGACGACGATCGTTGGCGCACGACCTCTCTCTTCGAGGCGGTTCTCAGGCTCGACCCGGCAATTGCTTCAACTCTCACTGCCCGCACGCGGTTGCGACTCCATGCCGGCGCGTCTGAAGTCGGTGCGCGAGTCACATCATCATCATACGAGCGGAACGCCCAAGAGTCCGGTGCACTCGTGCGCATTACGACGGATGCTCCTCTTGCCCTGCGCGGTGGCGACCGCTTCGTCGTGCGACTTCCGGCGCCGGTTCGAACGGTTGGCGGAGGCGTCGTGATCGACCCATACGCGCGTCGTCGTCCGCTGTTGCACCACCGAAGCGAAGAGCTTGAAGGTCTGTCCCGTTCGAGTGCCTCGCGCTTCGCATACATCCTCGACGAGATGGCTGAGCGCGGCGTCCCTGAGGCCGATGTCCCCGTTCGAGTTGGCTGCACGCCGAGTGAGGTCGCGGAGCTCGTCGAACGAAGCGGTGCTTACAGGGGGGCGCACAACCTTTTCGCACCTGTTGCTGTCGAACTGGTAATGGCAAGCGTCAGACGAATCGTCGCGGAGTACGAGATCAGGTCTCCGTTGACCCTGGGCGTCCCAGCGCAAACGCTCAGGGAAGGGCTCCGGGTCGACGACGAATTGGCCGACATCTCGATCCGTGAGATGGAACAGGCAGGCGAGATCGAATGCCGCGGTCCACTGATTCGGCGAGTGGGTTGGTCGCCATCGCCGAGCGCGCGAGATGTGGAAGCGACTAACCATCTGGCGCATGATATTTGCGCCGGTGAGCATGAGCCGCCCAGCGTCGGAGAGCTGGTTTCACGCTACGGTAGCTCAGTGCCTGGATTGCTTCGCTTTCTGGAGCGACAGGGGCGAATCGTGCAGGTGGAGACGGATCGCTATTACGACCGGAATACCCTCGAGGCGATGATTGCGCGGCTCAAGACAGAGCTGGTGCCGGGACGGGTGTACGTGCCTGCCCAGCTTAGAGATGTGCTCGGGTTCTCCAGAAAGTACTTGATCCCGTTTCTGGAGTTTTGTGATCGGAAGGGAATTACGGAACGACGCGGGGACGGAAGGGTTATACGTGAAGCAAGTGGCGTTCTGCTTGACACTTCCGAAGCTCATTCGTAAGTTCGCGCCAGGAGAACACATGTCCACTCTTGTAGGAGTTAGCGTCTAGAGACCCTCTTTCGTCAGCATTGGAGACAACATGAAGCACCTGTGGCGGGCGCTGTTTGTAGTGCTCGTGCTCGGCGCGTTCATGCCAAGTCGTTCGGCCGCTCAGGGCTCTTCACCCCAGACCGGCGGAGGACAGGGCGCCGGGTTGCAACTGGGGCAGAATTATCCGAACCCAGTCAATCAGGACACACGGATTCCGTTCGTCATCGGAGAGGCACAGGGATGCACGGATTCCGGACGTCAGCACCGCGTAAGTCTGCGGATTTACAACCTTCTGGCACAGCAAGTCGCTGTTCCGGTTTTGCAGGGCGGTGTCGGGAATGTTGCCGGCGGCGAGCCGCTGGAAAGTCTGCTGTTAACGTGCGGCCAGTACCTCGCGTACTGGGATGGTAAATACTCGCAGACCGGAGAAGATGTCGCCTCGGGGATCTACCTGTTTCGATTAGAGGTTGATGGAAAGGTCCTCGTCAAGAAAATGATCGTCAGAAAATAATTGTCTGACATCATGAGACGCGTCCTGGCAGAACCAGGGCGCGTCTTTTCTTTTCCGGCACCCGCAGTGTGCCAGGTTGGCGGGTTTTATGCGGCATCCCCGTTGCAACTCTGAGCGCTCTCACGGCGTTCACTTATTTGCCAGCGAATGATCAATCCCGATCGCCTTACAGTAAAAGCAACCGAAGCGCTGAACGAAGCAGTCGACCTGGCGCGACGTGCGGGAAACCCGCTCGTTTATGACCTGCATCTGCTCATGGCCCTGCTCACGCAGG
>WNGL01001557.1_pt1 | contig 28121 bp, 31 predicted proteins | sample 5400591 | NCBI WGS metagenome assembly WNGL01 (sample SAMN13153377, study PRJNA577476) | soil metagenome | isolation source: 80 cm soil or saprolite under Garry oak tree replicate 1 | place: USA:California | collected 2016-06-15 | reverse complement strand
ATGGCTTAGGCCGCACCGCCTGGTCCATGAAAAGGCTGGATTGGACTTTGACGAGGCAAGGCTACCGGCCGATCAACGTGTCTTACCCTTCGACTCGCCTTTCGATCCAGGATGCCGCCAGTGATTGGCTGGCTGGTCTTGACACTCAAAATTTGCACAGGATCTGTTTTGCCTGCCACGGATATTCGGCTTTCTAATCAAACAAAGCATGAATTGACCAGAGAACTCGATAAAACGGACTTCTGTCCGCTTAGCTAAAATCATCGAATCTAATTCATTTTCCCTGTCAACCAGCCTCACCAAGTGACTGGGGATCCGACCCGCAGGCTTTTCATAAGCTTCTGCGGCAACGGAGCTTACCTTGGCCAAGGAGATTCATTGTGAGTCCCTGTCGCGCTGGAACGCTTTGCTGTCAGGCCGCCGGGCGCTCTCTCCCTGATTTTGAGGGTTTTCCGGCCATCGAGGGAACTTTTATGCCAAAATTGTTGCGCCGAAGAGCTTTTCTTCGACAAGGCCCTATCCAGCCGGGAATTTTAGCGGCTCCGCGCGGTCTCCGGCATCGTGCTGGCGGAAAGCAAAGACCTTAATCGCGGAAATCCCTTTTTCAGGAATCGTTTCCGCGAAAATGAAATCGACCAATTTGGCTTGGAGGTAATGCTCTTAAATGGCAGATTCCCAGCGACTCCGCTAGCTCGGGTTGGCCAACCAAGAAGGTCCTGGTTTCCGGACGATAATAGCTTCATCAAAGTCAGATCTTCTAACCATGTAAGGACGCTCCAAGAGGCCCTGCCCACCAAAGGCAGTGTTGATGATTATCGCTACGGCCTCAAACTTCGCCGCCAAGGCGCATTCCAACACGACCTCGTCCCATCGGAGCTTTCTGGGTCGCAGGCTCGCAATTTCCACTACGCAATAACCGCCCGGTTTAAGGACGCGATAAAGCTCGACGAAGACGCGCATCATTTCCTCAATCCAAGAGTCAAGGTCCCAGTGAGCTGAGACAGGGACCAATTCAGGATCCACGTCAACAAACCAGCAGCGGATCCAATTATCGCGTGCATAATCGAAGGGTTTGAGTTCCGGAGGCCCAGTCACTACCAACGAAACAGAGGAGGTTTGGATTTGTGGCGTGTGGTCGGCCGGACAGGTCAGGAATTGGGCTTGGGAGATCACCGGTTGCAAGAGCTCTTGGGCGGTCCAATCGAATCCGTCGGTGAGCAATTCTGATTTGCGCCGCAGACAATCAAACAGGGACTTTTTCGGAAGTTGGCAATCGTCTGGAGCCTGGAATCGCGCCAACCGGGTGGGTAGCAAAGGTTGGTTCGGCTGAAGAGCCGGCCCAATCAAGTAACCCGAGCGGGCGCCTGTTAAAGAGCTTATTACGAGCATTCTGATCCAGTTATCCATTTCGTCGTAGCCCTCCTCGGTAAGCTCCAGCAGGTGATGCCGCAAGCAGCAAAGATCATCTAAGGTCGCGGGGTGAAACAGAGGGATCAGAGCCTGAGGCAGAATTTCGTCATACAAATCAAAATCCAAAGCATGCAAACGACCCATGACTCGACCGACGAACTGAGGCCTGAGTCTTGGTTCGACTAGCATCCGGCAGAGGGGATTGGCATCGTTACCCAAAGGAATCCGGCCGAGCAGGGCTGCTTCAATCGGAGTGGTTCCGCGGCCCATATAGGGATCATACACTGGTTGTTGCTTGCGGCTGAGCTTTTCGATAAAGAAACGGGGCAATAGGGGACTGAAGCTGCATCGATAGGCAATCCGATGGAGTGAAGATCCGGCTTTTTGGTGGCGGGACCAGAACTGATTCAGGAACACAGGAATTTCTAGTTCCAGACCGTGGCTGCAAATGCACCGCCGCGCGGTCCGTTGCGTGTCGCGCTCACCGGCACGATAGGTTCCGATCTCGCGAAGGAAATCCTGCGTGCTAATTTGCTCAACATCGCCGTCGGCCATAAACTTCAAGCCTTCGGTTAGCTCTAGCCTATCGCGGCGCGATGGATGCCGGCACGATTACGTGCACACGATCCGAATAATTGTTAACAGCTAACTTCATATACTATAATCCTCGGATGGCATGACCGTTGGAGTTGTGCCGCTTTGAGTTTGGTAGGCCCTCGCCTGCTCGGCACTGAACGCTTCAGGAGCACTCGTCGGGACTTCCTCCGGCAGAAGAAAGATCAGCTTTGTTTGCCGTGGCCTTCCCCGCTCGAGGTTCCAACCGAATCTCGACCGAAGCGCCTCCAGGAACTTCTCCGTTATGATATCTGCCAACACACCCAGGTACATCTCGAAGTCCCGGCCAGCTCGATGATATTGCCTTCGGCTGAAGAGCTTCTCATGAATTCCACCCTGCTTGAATTCGTAAACGAGGTGATGCTTGCTAAAGACTTTAACCTGACAATGAATATAGGCATCCTCGATACCCATTTTAGCCGCACAATGAGGCGGTTCTGGCCGGCCCTCCTGGGGTGGGCCCAATAAACGACTGAAAGTAGTCTCCTCGGCTATTTTTTGCACATGCAGTTTCCGTTTCATATTTTCCCTTTGCTCAAGCAGCTTGAATCTGTGGGCCTGTCGCTTGGACGATTACTCGCGGGCCTCCTCTCGTTTTAAAAAGAGCTTGGCGCAGCCCGCGGCTTTGGAAAATGAACATCGCTTCATAAAGTATCTGTCGGGAGGCGATTCTCAGCAGGTGCCTCGGCAACCGGCAGAAGCTTCATTCGTGTTCCAAATCGCAAACTCAAGGCTTCTGAACTGGAGCCACTGGCTGCGACGCGCTCGACTGTTGAGTCAGAGAAGCGATCCAGGCCTCCTGCTTTTTGGCAATTTGCAGTCGCTCCTGAGCAGCCGAAGCGATGATCTTTCTCAGCACCGCCAGTGCCCCCTCGGCCATAGTCGGACTGACGGGGGCGCGATTGTCTGCTGTGTCCTGACCTGCACGGTTGGAAGAACGGAGGAGCTGTCTGGCTCGAGTGATTGCAATCACCCCGGGCTGATGCTGGAATCCACAATTCATGGCGAACATGGCTGACGAGGCAATCCGGGATTCAATGGCCTGCAGGGATTCAATCCCGTGGTCTTCCTTATCGGAAGTTCGGGCACCCAGCCATTGGAACAAAGCCGTCAGCCCGTAGTTGTAGGCAATACGCCGAGCAATCTGCGGCCAGCCTTCCTGAAGGTGGTAGTCAGGGTAAAACTCCACCTGCCGGCTTTCGGGGTACACCAAGCTCAAGTGGAACACATCGTCGCTGGCTCCCTCCTCATCCAAACGATCACGTACATTGAAGAAAAGTTCGTGGAACAACTCTATCACGTCGACCGGGTAGTCACAAAGTTTAGCTATGGATTCCAGCTCAACCTCGGGATGCATCAACATGCACTCGATAATCGTTCGAATCACGCGCAGCCGAGGATTGGTCAGGGCACAGGCTTCCACAATATTCAAATCCCGACCTGGCTTTTTCTCCTCTCTGAGGCAAAACAGCCGCCACAACGCTGGCTCATAAACCTCGTCGGGCAAAGCTCGGCGTATTTCGCAGAACGACTTAACGAACTTGAAACCAAACAGAGGGTCATTGCGTACGAAGGCCCAAATATCTGTCTCCTCGTCTGTATCGTACCCGCCGACACTATTACTCGTGATGCGTGACAGGTACGTCATATTCCGCGGCAACATGGCCAACAATTCGCGGATCCTGCTCAGTTTCATTTACAAACAGCCGGGGTCAAGGTTTGCTGTGACAAGGCAACGTATCACAGTTTCTGGGGCGCAATATCCTGATTCCTTCCGCCGGTATGGATGAGTTTGGCCGTGGCAAGCGTCTGGTCTGACCAGCAGGTTATCGTCTCAAGCCAGGGATCTCCATCATCAGAGCGCCACATGATTTTATGTGCTTGATGCCTGGAAACTGATCAAGGTTCCCGTGGCCCAAGTAATCGACTAAACACGGTTTCCTCAAGCCTCTTTTGTACCTGCGGTGTCCATTTCATAATTTCCATTTCGTTCAACCACCCTTGGGTTGTGGATGGCCCGGGCTGGGCGGCTCCCCGTTGATGGCATCCGGTTCGCTGGCCGCCGGTCGCAGCGCCAGCCAGCGAAACACCCGGCCGCTGCTGCGCGATTCATGGCAAAGAAATGCCACGAAAACTGCTTCCTTGAGCGCCTTCCGGAGTTGAGCTTCGGGTGGCGCCAGACCCCGCGTCTTCAAAAAATCTCTCAGCCTCGCCGCGGCTTCGTTCTTCTGGAGAATCGCGCCGGCTCGGCGCTCCAAGTGGTTTCGCGCGAACTGCATTGCAAGGTCTGTTAAGGCGAACTTCGCGATGCATAACTTCTTCAGCTCCTTCACGATCTTTGCCACACTCGACTCTCGAATGATCGCTTGCTGCTCGCTGGCCTGCTGCAGCACACCAGCAACCAGCCTGAATAGTTTGCTGGGTTCAAGGGTGCTCTCTTCTTGGGTCTGAGAATCCCGAACCAGGAACAGCCCAGCGACCTGATTCAACCGCAGGTCCAGCATCTTCATAATCAGGTTGGCCCAATACTTAGTATTGGGCCTCAGCCGCCCACGCCCTCCGATAAAGGGACTCCCAAATTTCTCCCGGAGCACCCATGAATCGAACAAATCCCTCAGCCGCCCAGGAAAGATCAACTCATGCAGATCGACTTCGACGGGGCTGCCATATTGATAAAGACTGCAACACCATGGCGCACCAGCAGGCGCGTAAACAGGCACCAGCCCATCGCTTATGATTGCGCCCTCTTCGGAGGTTCCGTTTGGCGGCAGCCGGTTAATCGGCTTCAGCCACGCCACAAAGGTTTGTTGATAACGGGTGACCAGAATACCGCACAACACGGCATTTTTCGCAAGGAATTCCGTCAAAGACTCCTCCCTGAAGAACGTCAGCCCCATGAGGCCCTGCTCCCCGCCGCAACCCACGGCGGCGACGTTCGCCTCAGTAGCCCCAGCGGGAGATCCCAACGGCCATTGGAGTGGGAGCGCTCGTAGCGCAAGTCCGAATCGCACCACAATGCAATCGCTTAGAGCGATGAGTTTGACTTCTGGCCCGAAAGCAGATTCGATTTCATTGAGGCTCGCACCTTTGGACCCGGTGTGTTTGCTCGAAATATCTCCGGGTCCAGTTACCTGCATAGCAGCCCCGCTTTTATCATCGTTCACAGAAATATTTTACCTCGCGCGACGCTGACCTCCTAATTACTATTGTTGCTGACCCGCTTGACAATTTCCCACCCGGTAAAATCACAGCCATCCCACAGGCTGAAGGGGTTTTGACGGAAAAAGCGTTGGCTTTTGACTGGCTCCGTGCCACAAGGCACGGATATGAAAAACAAAGCCAAGAGCCAAAAGCCAACGAAAGCTAAGTTCTCTATTCTGCGTCAGATTTGCAACTGGATTCCCAATCACCTGGTTCCCAAGCTGGCGAGGGAAACCAAGGCTCGATCCGACCCGCAGGCTTTTCATAAGCTTCTGCGGCAACGGAGCTTACCTTGGCCAAGGAGATTCAATGTGAGTCCCTGTCGCGCTGGAACGCTTTGCTGTCAGGCCGCCGGGCGCTCTCTCCCTGATTTTGAGGTTTTTTCGCGCCATCGAGCGCGGGCACGCTGGGACTTCCGGTGCAAGCGCAGCTTCAAACCGTGCGCAAAGATACCACGTTGGGGTTCGCATTTTCTTCTATTCGAGGGTATAGTTGGGTCAGCCGTTACAAAACCAATGAAAGAGTTCGCATTCCAGGCGGGCGAGCACGTTGTCCACCTTTACTGCTCAGACCTCGACAGCAAAGTCTTCCTTCTTGAGGCACAACACCGGGGCACTCCGCTCGGAGGCGCGTACTCCGCTCAGTACCATCGTGCGCGCACAAATCCGGGCCAAAACCATATCCACGTTTACTGCAAGAACAATGAGCTATTCGCGCTGAACGCAGACGGCACGGCCCATGACCAGAGTCACGGCGTCCAGATCCCAAACAAGGTCGCCAAAGCCATTGCACAGAAATTTCCGGACATCCACTTACCGCCCGAAAATCTTATCGAGTGCGCGTCAATCGAGGATGAAGCCGAGGTTCTCCTCGAATCACCCACCGACCGCGTCTAATGCCCGTGCAAAGCGGAAATGCAAATTGATTTTGATAAGCTGGTCGGTGGAGACTTGATGGTCGCGCTCATCATTCCCGTGAACGAGAAGCCGCTTTCCTCAAAGCTGGTTTCCATCCATTACCCGAGCCGTGGAACATGCCGGTAGTCGTTGCGGTTCGGATGAGTTTGAACTTCCCGCTTCTGCTAAGCGCAGTGCCGCTACACGCCATCGATTTTAGCCGGGTGAAGGAGGAAGACAGGAGGTTGGAGCGTTGCTGGTTTTCAGACGGCGGCATCAGCAGCAATTTCCCGGTTCAACGCAGAAGAAACACCGGACAGATCATCAGCGTTGCGCAAGCTAATGCAGCCAGTATGCCCGCGCAAGATGTTTCCAGGTTCGGCGGTAGGGGCCTGTCTGCGACCGGCCCCGTAGCGGCCTGCACCGTGCGGTTTGGTTCGGGGTGGGCGAGGGGCAGCGCCCGGCGGAGTATGATCCCACAAAAGGGTTTTCTTCTCCGGAACGTTTGGGCGCGCTAAACCAGGCACCATGAAAAACGAACCTCAAATTCCGCCCTCGCAGGCGCTCGCACTGGAGCGTTTTTGGAGATCATACAAAAGTGCGATCAAGCCAAAGGTTTCAAGGTTCTTCCCAAACGGTGGATCGTAAAACGCACGTTTGGTTGGTTCTACAAATCTCGCCGTCTTTGTCGTGACTATGAGGTTCGATTGGATCATAGCGAGGCAATGGTTCGCATTTGCATGATTCGTCTTATGCTCAAGCGCCTGGCCAAAATGTCATGAACCCATTTTTAAAACACGCTCTTAAGACAACGGCAGTTTGGCAAGTTGTGAAAGTCACCTGCTCGTCTATTTGAGCCCCGCGAGCTTCGTGAGGTAATCGGCGACTCCGAACATTTCAAGGACCGACCACGAAGCGGCGCCAATGCCGAACACGATAGCGGGCAGTTTCCACCAGTGCTCGCCTAGAAACGGGATCGTGGGATCAGGCGGCGGCTTGCATGCTTGGATCTGCTGCCAGGTTGCTCCCAATTTCGCTAGTTGTGCTGCAAAGAGTCGCCTTATTGCGACTGCGCTCGCGAGCATCCGTCCACAAATCGATAAGGCGGATGCGAACAGCACCACGGTGATCACCAAATAGGCTCCAGACATGCGATTTCCAGTTCGCAACAGTCGAAGCCAGACCGCGGTTGGAAGGACGAGCGAAAAAAGGCAGAGAAGCGTCCAGGTTTGCAGGAATAACACATACGCTCCAACGCCCCATTGGCCGTCGATATGCCCGACATCCAGTACAATGCGACGGCCACGGTAATTGCCTGATTCCCAAAGCACCGCAGCCGGATATGCGATGATCATCGAGACGCCCAAAGCAGCGACTTGCATAAGCGTCCATGCGGCTGGCGAAATGCAGAAGCTCGACCAGGCAAACCACGACTTCTCAATTGCCAGGATGCTTGTTCCCACCTCGCGGGATGCATGCGGGATGAACACCAAAGCCACCCAGCACCAATATCTCTTCGACGGAAAGAGCGGCTGGTCCGCTTTCTGCAGTGATGGCAGGGCACTCGATCCGTGGATCACGGCAAGCCGGGCAGTGAGCAAAGAAAATCCAGTGATGAGGATCAACCCGATGGCTGCGGGCGCTGCGAAATCGTGCAACGGCTGGACCGAAAGGGACTTTGCGTCGCGCTCGCATTGCCTGCCAAACTCCACTTCAGCCTCCAGCTCACGACGGGCGGTACTGAATGCTGGGTGTTGCGGGTTCGAGAGCGCGTTTGTGAGCTCTCTGCGCCGGTGTTCCGAAATCTCGCAGAGCCGGTTGATATCGGCGAGTCTTTTTGTCCTATTCGCCCATTGTTTCTCACAATGTTCACAATGCAGCCGCCGCGGCGGAATTTTAAACTCCCACAGGCCCTGCCAAAGAGCGACGCCAACCGATGACGAAACGCCGAGCATCATAATGCCAATCCCCAGGATAAAATGCCGATGGAGGCGGCTCGATTCGGGCTCGATATTGAGAAACACTTGACGAAACAATGAACGGTATAAAGGAGGCATTGGACTCAGATCAGATGGAGTCAGCTAAATGGATGCACACATGGGACCGGCTTGATCTCAGGTCGGCCTCGAAAGCATCCCGGCGTTCGCAGCAAGCGCACCAAGAGGCAACGGAACGCACCAAAGCAGTAAGCCCAGAACACGGCGGCACAGCGCACAACGCGATTTCATATCCGCTTTGTATCGCCCAACTGGCCTACCGTCAAGCCGTGCTGTATGCGGGGACCGAACCGGCGAGAACCTTTCCGCCTTTATCATTGATCAGGTTGGCGCCGGTGATGGCGAACAACTGAGAACTCGGTCACGTGAGTGCAAGATGAGCGCGTCTCACCAACACTGCCGGCTGCTCGGTATGAACCGCCATGACTCTCGTAATCCAACGTCTAAGGCCTGTTCGGAATCGGATTTGTTCCATTTATAAGACCTCCACCAGCCGGTGTCGTCTTTGGAGTCATATCCTTCGGCGGAGGCGGCGGGGAAGTTACAATCGCCGGTGGCGTTGATGTGACGACCGCAGCTGCGGCCGGTCCAGGCCGAACCGGAACCGGATTGGAAACCCTCCCCGCACCTGCATTTGGGCCGGCCACGTTTCCGCCCCCCGTCTTGTCTCCGCACCCGCTCATTAGTGAGGCGGCCAGAAAAGCCGCGCCTATCACGCCGTTTTTAATCTTCGTTCTCATAATGTTCATTTTACCATCAGCACTTCCTGAAACATATACTTCGTCAACTGCCGGTAATGTGCGTCACACTCGTAAAATGTCTGGTCGACTTGATCCTTGTTTGTCGCTCCCAGCAAGACATTGAAGCTTCCAAACAGGTTCGTCGCATACTGTATCACCAAACCATTTGTGAACACTGCAATCACCTGGTTATACGACGAGGCGAGCGGCGGTCGGGCAAGATATTGATCCAGACAGGTCTCATAATAATTCCTGGTTTCCTCAAACGACCGCCCGTCATTGTACGGTTCTTGCGTCCTCTTCTTTTCCTGCGCCTCCAGCCAGAGCGATCTCTTGCGGACTCGCGAGGCCAAGTCCAGGGTCAGAGGAAAACTATTCGCGAAATCAAACGCTACCTTCTCTTTGCTCTCTCGCGTCTGTTTCGCCTCCAACATCTCTTTTTCATGATGGCTCGTCATCGCCTGAAGGCCCCATCCAATGAATGCAACCAGAACTCCTCCCAGAGCCGTCACGATAAACGCCGAGTTGAAGAAGGCCTTCGCCTTTGACTCCTCCCTGTGCGGCTTTTCAAGCCTGTCGAGCAGCTCGCGCAATTTCCCGAGAATCGCGTCCTTCTGATCCTCTTCATTATCCCGCTGAACCTGATTCTTCATGGTCGGAAGTCCCTGCAATTACACCTTAAGGGTGCGGTGGGGTGTTTCCGGCCCCGATTACATAGGATCGGAGAATGCAGTCAACACCTTTTCGCGCTCCTAATACCCTTCACCTCAACCACCTGCCAACCACCCATGCAAGGCCAGGAATTAAGAGTCAGCCAGCCATAGCGCCGGTGGTTCCTTGGCGCGATAGATGGTTTGTGCCTGCAACACTCCCTCTTGATCATACGTGCCTTGCACATTGAAGGCGTGCCTTGCCACCGTAGGAGCGCAACGATCGGCTTTGATAGCCGGCGCAGCATCCACCTGCACCATGCTGCCAGTTCGTGTTTCGATCGTGAGTCGCGAGCAGCGTATTGGTCCATCGCAGCAGCAATCTGGGCACTGGCCAGAACGGCGGATTCTTCACGAGCGTCTCCTCGGATGGGACCAAGGACCCAATCATCTGGGCTGTATCGCGTCCGAGCGACTCGAGCCCCGCGAACGTATCCCTTTATGCTTTCAAGGGTGAGCCAGCGAACGGCACCTTAGCAACGCTCTTCCAGGCCACCGCCGGCAGTTGGCCGAATGTTGAAGGCAACGCCAACATTGTTCCGATGGTTACGGGTGGTAAAGTGTACGTGGCGAGCAATAAACAATTAGCCATGCCGGAGACCGCGCGGAGCCGCTAGAATTCCCGGCTGGATAGGTCCTTGTCGAAGAAAAGCTCTTCGGCGCAGACAATTTTGGCATAAAGTTCCCTCGATGGCCGGAAAACCCTCAAAATCAGGGAGAGAGCGCCCGGCGGCCTGACAGCAAAGCGTTCCAGCGCGACAGGGACTCACATTGAATCTCCTTGGCCAAGGTAAGCTCCGTTGCCGCAGAAGCTTATGAAAAGCCTGCGGGTCGGATCGCCAGTCACTTGGTGAGGCTGGTTGACAGGGAAAATGAATTAGATTCGATGATTTTAGCTAAGCGGACAGAAGTCCGTTTTGTCGAGTTCTCTGGTCAATTCATGCTTTGTTTAATTAGAAAGCCGAATATCCGTGGCAGGCAAAACAGATCCTGTGCAAATTTTGAGTGTCACTAAATTCTAGATTGCAAAACTGGTGTTTCTTTCTGAAAAGTGTCCTGTCCCAAAGGTTTGGATTTCTGAGCCGAAAGGAGCGCACATCTATAACCAATGGTCGCTGAATAAGACTGAGTCTCTTTCATTAACCTATGAGGCCGTTCGCCAGCAGCGCATCCGCTGTTTTGCTTGGGAATACGCCGAGGAGTATCTATCGGATTTTCTCCACCTGTTTCGGGCACCGGGAGAACGGTCCCAATCCGGAGCCGGTTCCGGAGCGACCACCTTCATTTATCGTTCTCATCCTTCCAAGCCTAACGATAGCCTCATGGCCGTGAATTATGCGTACATGTTGGGCAAGATACTCTTGTGCGAACCTATGTTTGCCGATTTATCTTTGAAGCTGCGTTTGGAACAAACACTGATGAGCAATATGAATTACATTGGAGATGCTCTGAGCGCCTTCTCCGGCTAAGCCCGGTTCATAGAATATCCGAGGGTCAGACTTCGATCACAAAGCCGTCCCTCGCTGGTAGTTGCCGTCATGCGTTAAGACGGGAGCTTGCTGGCTCGTTCGGATCTAGCTCGCAAGTTGGAATATGTTAACCTGATTTCATTTGACGGACAGCATCTATCAGCATTGAAGCCAATCCAATTCTGGAAATGTCCCCTTGTGAGCGTGGCCACGATAACTGATGGCGCGGTTTGCGAGGTAAATGAGGGAATCGGGTATCGGCATGTCTGAGCGGAAGGTTGATTGGGGTCTAAGGGGTGTTTCTTGCGCATCGGTTGGAAGGTTTTTTGAGGCATGAGAAGGCTGTGAAACATGGCCTGGCCAAATTGCCGGGGAGGCTTTTGGCCTCCCCGGCGTCGGCAGACGACGTTTCGTCGCCCTCATCCCGCTGCCGGTTCTGATTTCAAGCAGGCTTTTTTCCAATTAATAGCGGAGGCGGCCTTCAGCGCGCCGGAGTACGGCGGCAATTTGTGTAGCGTTCCTCGCTCTTTCCGTGAACTTTTTCCATTTGGTTTCCGGGTGAACCGGGAAGGGGTGACGGGCTTTTGAGTGGTAGTTTTGCCGTTTTGGGCCGTGGAGTTTTTTCCGGCATGGGGTGCGGACACTTTTGGAGTTTAATTCGGTGGAGTTTTATCGCAGTGCGGCCTTGATTTGGCGCAGGCATTCCAAGGCACGCTGGCGAACGGCGACTTTCCCAGCGCTTTCTCGGGTTAGATTTTAGCGACGTAAAGAGCGGCCCCGCGTCACAATCCGTAAATCTAGCCATGGGTTATTTGCGCCCGTGATTCCACAGGTTCGCATTCGCCGATAGTTGGAGGGATTTGTTCCGCGGTATTGGGCTTTGCTCAAGCTAAAAACGAAAAGTGTCGGTGCTGTCGGTGGTGTCGGTGCGTCGGTGACACCACCCACGGCAGCTCCTCGCCGCCGCGCCAGCTCGTCGCTGCGCCGTGTCAGCTCCTTCTCCGCCTTGAGCAGATCGAGTCGGGTGACTCCTCCGGTTGCACTGGGAGCAAGGAGATCAAGGCAGGAAAGATTCCTGACTTCGGAGCCAACCTTGTTTATCCAACGGCGCATCACCTGGGAACGTTGGTTCCAGGCCGACCAGGATCTCGTCCGCACGATATACATGGACCTAAAGCCAGGGATAAACCTGGCATTCATTTGCTGGCGGCAGCAAAAGGAGGTCGACTTCCGAGAAATTGGCGGACCCGAAGGTAGTTGCACCCTCAACCCTCCCGCAGACAATCCCGACTCGTCGGGACTGATTGAGCTACGAGTCCGATATGGCATGCCGAGCCGTAGCTCGGCGAGCGAAGGCTGGTGGGAAGTGCTGGTAACGCTCCAGTTCGTCGCTTCCGGATTTGTTTTTCGACACCCGATTTACAGTCGGGCAGCTGGATCACTTCCCTGAGATTTGGCGTGGTTGAATGAAGGGTTGCAGGGCCATCCGATGTGGACTAATCTCCCTAGCCGATAGCACCATGACAGCGCTCCACAACAAGGCCATATACGAGAAGCCCGGCCGATGCAGGTGCTCGCGTTGCTCGTTACGGGTATCCTTTGTCTCGTGGTTGTCGTCGCGGAGTACTCGCTTTGCTCTGCCCCCCTGCGATGAGATATGGCTTTAAGAAGGAAGACCAACCGCGACGAACCGTCCGCACCGACACCGCAGGAAAAGACGCTGCTCTTGCTAGCGCTTGTCGGCTTGGTTACTCTCGCGGTTGCTCTGCTTGTCGCTATCTGGAGTTTCACGCAGAGTGTGCATGTTGTGTCGATCGTCGCTGTGGTCATGATCCTGTGTGGTGGCCGTGTGATCACAGCGATCGCATTCGGCATGGATGTGTACCGCCGTGGCCGCTTCATCGCAGTACAGGCACAGCGGCTCCAGAGCCCGAGCCTCGACAGTCGTCTGGATGCACTCTCAAGCCTGGAGTGGTTAGCGATAGACAACGTCAAGATAATCACACGCGTCGAGAAGGATGGCTTAACGCGGAGGCTGGCAGTCAGGGCGCGAGCGGAGATCGAGGAGCGGATTATACCGACCGTCGTGCGGGCGACCTCCGACGTCAACGGGATCGTTCGAGCGGAAGCCACTCGGGTCATCGATTGTATCAAGACTGCCATGAACGGTCGGTGAGGCGAGGGCACCAGACATGATCGAAGAGATTCAGGACTGGATACTAAATGGTCCGTATGTCTACGCGAGGATCTTTCTCGCCTTGTATGTGCTCGCCTCGTTGATCTTCCTCCAGATCTTTATGATTCGGCGCTCGTCAATGTACGTGGCGAGCGTGCCGTCTCTCATTGTGCAGCTGACTGCGACGGTAGTCATCCAGTTCTCTGTCATGCTGCTGCTGCTCTACATCTACCGGCATAAATTCCTATCGACCGTGCCCGAGATCATCGCGATGGGCGCGGTGTATTGGCTGAATTATCCCGTTCTCGCGTTCCTCCAGAACTTGAGCCCAAGTATCATTGGTACCCGTAAGAAGGAGGTCTATTTTTTTGAAGCCAACCACCTGCTCGTGCAGCGCTGTACGGTGATGGCGATGTTGCTCTTGTTCTCACTTTTGAAAAGCAAATCGATGGGGAGGTGACTACCGTGGACATCATACATGCCATCACGTCGTTTCTCGCCAAGTTCGTGGCGACAGCCAAGGCGTGGCCCACACCCAGTGTCACTGAGATCGTCGCGCTGGTCGCCTCGATCGTAAGTCTTCTTCACGCGGGTATCACGCTGGCGAGGCGAATGAAGAACAATGAGCGGCTGCTGGAGGTGGCCAAAGCGCGGTTGCGCGATGACATAAGAGTCCGATTGAGCAGCCCTTCATTGATGACGCCCACGAGCCTGAGAGGCTTGGCGAAGGGCATCGAAACTGCGCTGGGGTGTTCGGCGATCACGGACAGGATGATCGTTGAAGCCTTACGCCTAGTCGCACTTGACGTGGGGAGGGAGTTTCGCGGTGCAGTCAGAATGAATAAACTGCGTCCAATCAACGACGCGATCACCGGTATCGACAGCGAGGCGGTTAAGGTGCTTTTCATTCGCTATTACAACAGCGCTGTCGGCGAGGTGTTACCGTGGCTCGGTCTCATGATGATCATCTTTATCGGGCAGGTGGTAGTAATAAGGTTGAGCACCAGGTTTGTAGCCCAGATGCTGTTTTGGAGCTTATGTGGGCTACAGGTATTACTCGGCTTGGCGATTTCGATACGGCCAGACTGGTTAGATCGGTTGAGCGGTCAACGGCGACAGCACGGTCTTGGCACCACGAGGCATATCAATAGCCGCATTCTCTCGATCGGGGTAGCGGCAGAGCAGGCGCTGTTCTTCTTCCTGCCAATAGTCGCCCTTCCCAACGCATTGGCTTTCGTCGGTCTCTTTGTCGCCCGTCAATTTGGCACGTCAGAATCATCATCTACCCAAGTCGCAATGGTCTGCGCAGCCGTGGGTGTAATAATGGGAGCATACTGGAACCTTGTGGTCTTTCACAGGATGCATACGTACAAGTGGCGCCGGGTGAAGCGTTTGGAAGCGAAATGCCAAAGGCTTGAAAAATTGCTGCGCGTGTCTGAACTTGGATACGACGTTGACACCGGCGACGCGCGGGACCAATTGCTCCAGGCGTGCGACGAGTTGTGGGTGTTGACGGGAAATGACGCCTACCAGCAACGCGCACATGAGATCAGGAAAGACTCACCAGCCGTCGAAGGCTGAGAACCCTGTTTCGCCACGGTTACTTGGGGTATCGAGAAGCAGTTTTGAAATCGGAACTACTACCGTGAAGCCGTATGAAGCCGATGGCGTTTGATTTCTGCTGGAAGCTCTTTCCCCGCCCGCGCAGAGGACGAGGCCAAATTAAATCCCAAGGCCGCGTCCTTCATTCCGACGAGCAATCTTGGCGTGGGCTGGGCTACGATGGACTAAAAATAATAGCTTGAATCAACTAGCTGTTCTCGCGGCATGTCACCGACGCACCGACACCACCGACACCACCGACAGTACATCTCCAGGAGCGTCCACACATGGCGATGACCTCAGGGAGATGGCCACAATGGCTTGAGCCGCTTGGTTAGTTTGTACGAGCAGAAGCCAAATGGGTTCCATCGAACCGACGTTGTGACGGTGCCTTCCCAAACCTCGTCATCGTAGATTGTTTGTCCGTTCTTGTGGGTTTTGTCTTTGAAGCCAACGGCTTTGGCGAGTGATTTGTTTTTTCGCAAAGCCCCATACGTAAACGGGAGGTTTGTCCTCAGTTCTATTTTTGCCAATTCCTCGTTGATAGCCGCTTCCAGCCCGCAGTTGCTCGCAACAGTCTTTAGGGCTTTGGCCAATGCTCGCTGCATTACTCTGAGCCGGCCCTGCTTGCGCGCAATGTCACAAAGGAAGTGCGTTCGTCGGGTAGCGGGTCCGCGCTTGCAAAAAACGAAGCGGAGGAGGACTCACCCGCTGTAGGCGCATGATGGGAAGGATGAGACATGAAGACATGAAAGAAGTCTTGCGATTCTTGTTGGCATATCAGCTTCTGTTCGCTGTTTTGGGAGCGGGTATCGTTTTCCTTGTTTATTGGAGCAAAAGAGGAGAACTGGTGGCGACCGGGGTGGCGATCGCCGTATTAATCGCGCTTCTCGGGGTTCCTGAGGGTCTTTGGATGATGGATTTAGCCAATGGTGATCAACTTGAGAAGGTTTGTCCTGAAATGCTTGAGCATAGGGGCGTTTTGATATCTGGTGGTGGCGGTGCCTTTTTTGGCGGGATAGCTGTGTTTATCACGAGCTTATGCGCCCCGTTCAAACGCCCCAAAATGGGCAGTCGGTAATCTCCTCCCAGCCAGCCTTGCCGGGGAGGAGTTCAGGGAGTTCTGAATGATAGATCCGCTTAGAGTCCTCGATGGTCTGCTAGGCCGAAACTCATGAGTCCATTTATAGATTTCAAGCATAGAGAGCTGCTCGGTGCAGCGATGACGACTTGCTTTCGATGGCAGGTTTGGGGTTCTTGGTCGGAACGCGAGCTCGCGCTGCTCCAGCGCGCCCAGCCTTAACGCCAAGAGACACCTGGCCCTGGGTTTCATTAAAGGCTCCCTCAGCGACCTTTTCGAAATTGGGAACGAAGATCGGAATTTTTTCAGCACACTTTTCAAGTGAGTCGGCACAATCGTTACTGTTGGCCCCCTGGTCGCAGCGTCTGCTGTGTTGGAGGCGAGCTCGCCAAAGGCAGGTCACCTTCAGTACGAGCCGTGGCCCGTGAGACAAACTGCTAGTCGTCTCGATCGGGGATGCGCGTAATTGATCGGTTGATTTTCAAACAATATATTTTGCGGAGTCATCGGGGAAACTCGTCGAGGCCATGCGCTTCATGGGATAACCGTTTCAGTGCTTGTCTGCCGCGCCAGGACATTCTAGTGGTTTTCAAAGAGCGAGATGATACAGGCCTGGCGTAGGAGTTAACGCCTCAGCAGCGATTCTCTTCGCGCTGCTGCGCGACTGCCTTAAGAAAAGAGAGGAATTCAGCGTCTTTGCTTTTCAGCGACCCAACCCGAGATAACCGCAGTCCGGAACCTCTGGTATTTCGAAGTCGGAATCGAGTTCCTTCACGACTCGCTCGCCTGCCGTTACGCGCCACCAGGTGACCGCGATGTCGTGTGGCCCAGACACTCGGATTGAGTTGAGCCGTGCAGCCCAGGCAACAGCTCAGCAACGATCTTGATATTTCAGTCTCACATCTGGGGATTCAATGTGGTGTGGGCGGGCAACCTCTTGCACCTATCCGTGAGCTTAAATTTCCTCGATTACAATTGCCGGGGCGAGCACGATGCAGCCTGTCGGGTGTCCTCCCCCCGGTGAATCACCTGGACGATTTCCAGTTCCTCCCACAATTGCCGGGTTGAATCATTTGCGTGCACTCTGGACACAGATGACGACAAGGATTGGAACCGACAACAGTCCGCCAGCAGGCTGACTGAAGTCGCAAAACAGAAACGCGGAAATCGCGTGAGCAAGGAGCATTCTTCGGAACAGGCTTCTGGGTGCCCGAAGGCGTGCCCTGTGAGGGCATACCAGCGCCTGGATTGGGGCGCGAGAAGGTCACGCCTCTTTTCGTCAGGAGCCTGAGTTGATGAAACTAGAAAAAGGAAACTATGATAATTCGGAAGGAACTTTTAGCAGGTGTTTTTATGTCGTTCTGCTTGGTCTGGCAGGCGGGGGCATTCAATGTTGGAGACCGTGTTCAATGCACTACCACTATTCTCAATATCCGGTCTTCGCCGAGCACGAATGCGGGCATTCTTGGCCAGGCGAACACTGGTGATCGCGGCACGGTCGGTGGTGGACCTTACTCTGGCAGCGGGTACACCTGGTACTATGTAAGTTGGGATACGCACCCGGCTGGCTACTCCATCCAGGACTATCTTGCGCTTGTGGCAAACCAGCCACCGACCCATGGCATCGCAAGCCAGGTTCGGGCCGACACGGGTGCGGTCATGGCAGACCCTAACGGAACAGTTCCGTATGGTGTGGGCGTTTATTTCCGCGTCACCCCGACTGACCCAGATGGCGACACTGCTCGAATGGAAGTCGAGTTGCACCAGTTGCCAGCCACGTTTACTGGCTCTCCGAATTACGTAAGCAGTTACGTATCGAGTGGTTCGGTAGCAACCACCGCTACCGCTACAGGTTTGGCTGCGGGTAATTACGGCTGGCGCTACCGCGTGGTGGACAGTCATGGAAATGCGGGGGCTTGGGTAAGCGAGAACAACCCGGATTTTATAGTGCAAGCGACTGGCGGATGTCTGTATTCAGACGATTATCCTTATCCGACGGGCAACGTGTTCAATCCCGCCAATCCGTCGGATCTTTCGACGATTGATCCTTGGGCGTTTTACAACCGTGAATGCACTTCATACTGTGCATGGAAGTTGAACAAAGCTGCGAGGACAACATCCTCTCCTTACTTTTTTAGCAACCGTATGCTAGGTGGCCACTTTGGAGATGCGGGCGGTTGGGCAACAAATGCTACCGCAATTGGCTTCGTTACAAACAACATTCCGGCAGTCGGAGCAATCGCGCACTGGGGCTACGGGGAATTGGGGGTTTTGGGGCACGTAGCTTATGTGGAGGCGGTAAATGGGAATGGTTCAGTGGATGTGTCGGAGTACAATTATCATTTAGACCACAACTTCGATGTGCGCGCTGTGTGCAACGGTGTCAGTGTTCGCCCGCCGCGCTTCATTCATATCCATGATGCAACTGGCGGTGGTGCTTCCCCACCGGTTATTGGTAGCCCGAAACTCACCGGAACCACCTTTACGCTTTCTACGCCAACCGAGGTTGGGTTCAGTTATGTTCTCGAATTCAAGACCGCGTTGAATGATGTGACTTGGACACCCGTTCAAACGAACAACGGCAGCGGCAGAATGATTGGGTTGACGAACACCGGCGCTACTGGGCCTAGACGCATGTATCGTGTCCGCGTTCAACAACCTTAACACAGTCGAATTTATGGGGTGCGTTCGGCGGTCGCCGAACGCCGCAGCAGAGTAAGACCGAAGTAGCTCGGTGGCTACCGTGAGGCAGCCTCGCGGCAGATCACTCCTGCTGCTTCGGTTTGGCGATGGCAACCGTTCCCCTCATCCGAGAGCTTGACTCAAAATAGCGCTGGTCAAACGACCTGCCATGCCTGAACCGTTTGCCGGCCTTCGTGACGATGGCCGTCATATATGGTATTTGTTGCGCTTCACTCCGGGCCTCAGCTCAACATCCATCGCAGGACGGTTAAGCAGTATTTTCCTCCATCGGAGGCGGCTTCAAAGTGTACCACCATTTCGACCGCCGGCTCTCCCCCAAAATGTACCATTTCGACCGCCGGGAAAAGCGGGCGAAAAAGTGCCTGCAGCTCACACGAAAAGGTGATTGAGCAGAAGGTCACGCAGGGACTGACGGCACAGCGGGTTTACCAGGATCTCAAGCTGGAGGTTCAATTCACCGGCTCCTACGAGTCGGTCAAACGCCTTGTGCATTTTTAACGAGCTGACTTTGAAATTGCTCGAAATAGTGCCTGAATTGCGGGGAGATCCGGACCTGGACGTGATGAACGAAGGAGTCACTTTTCTGTGGCTGAGATGATGGCTTCGTATTGCGGTGCAACGTCGGCTTACCGCACACTGGCCGTCATTCGAGGGGCTTCGTGAAAACAATCCGCATAATATTGGCGCTGCTTGTAGCGGCAGTTGTGGTCATTGCTGGTGTATCTGCCGCCACAGCACGACAGGAGAATCGGCGGCAGCGCCGGCCGCGAGCAGTGTCACAAACCATCCCCGAATTCTCCTCGTAAATTGTCTCGTGAAGCTCTGGACAGTCTCAACGCATCATCTGCCAAGGAAGGTGGGGGAGAACAGTTTTTTTTATGGTGTTGGCGACCGAAGCGAACCCGGAGAATCGGCATAGAATTCAGTAAAACCGCACTGCGCACAAACCCATGCAGAGACAGTGCTGGTGTGTTTTTCCTTAAAGATGAGTGCTTCGGGTTTTCCGAAAGTCGCGACAGTGAGGTCAGCCTGCCAATTGCCGTCACCACGATCGATCGCTTTTGCGTCCGCAAGTATTTCCGTTGAGCCGCATTTAGGACATTTGCCTGTGCGTTTCATAAATAATCGTTCAATCTGGCGCAATGTTTCGGCGACCTCCGACCGCAGAATCAAGGCTGGTCCGGCCAATGATATTCCTGCGCGATGGCTTCGACGATCCGGCTCACAGACCCTGAGTTATCGTTGGCGTTGATCATAATTACCGCGCCTTGCCCGGTTTCGGCGAAGGCCGTCATGGTTGCGTCGAAACCCTCGTCACGGCCGCCATGTGAAAATCGAAGCCCCCTCCCATCGCCTGAAAGAAATACTCCCAATCCGTCATTATCCTTCTGACTGGTCAGCATCTGGCGAGTCATCGATTGCGAGATCACCGAATTGGATTCGCCGGCCACCGAGTGCTGGATACTAATTGCGAAGCGTGCCAGATCAGAAGCGGTCGTCCACAAACCAGCCGCCGCCATCTCTGGATAGATGTGCCACCTGCCCTTAACCGGTTTATTTTTTGGATAATATCCGCTCGCGGTTGCTGCGGCCAACTCCTCAGCCAGCGGTTGCTCATAGGTGCTGTTCGTCATACCAAGCGGTTTCAGCACTGCTTCTTGCATAAACTGTGGAAAAGGTTTGCCCGTCACATCGATGATCATCTGCTGCATCACCGTGTAGCCGCCGCCAGAATATCGGAGCTTGCTGCCGGGAATGATGTCGGCCCGAATCGCGGACGTGTTTGCAGGGGCCTCTCCATTGAGCACCTGGACGAGTGTGGGGACAGGCTGGCCAACGGCATAACCAGGGAAGCCGTGAACCGTCAGCCCTGCGCTATGACTCAGAATGCCCCGCAACGTGACTTTCTTCTCCTTTGTAAATTCATTTTCGGGGACCTTCCACGTTTGCAACTTGGTATTCACATCAGCGTCCAAAGAAAGCCTGTTCTGCTCCACCAGACGCAGTGCGCCCAACGCAGCGACCGATTTACTGACGGAACCTGCCTGAAACAACGTGGAGGTCGTCACCGGTGTCTCGCCGCCCTTGTCTGTAAACCCGTAACCCTGAGCCTTGATAATCTTACCGTCCTGAATGATGGCCAGGGATAAGCCCGGAATCTCGTGTTCCTGTATCTGGGCTGCGACCACATCGTCCACCTTGTCGGCCTGAGCGGTCGCGGGCGCTGCTACGAACAAGCACAAAACAACCCAACAGGAAAAGACTGATCCAATCACGCAACCTTGCTCACTTGGTCTGGCCGGCTCATTGCTGTCAACGCGGGTGCGACGCAATCCGCCTGCTACTTTCTCAACTGAACGGAAAACGCTTCCTGAAATCATTTTAGCCTTTTTGATCGTAGTTGAGAGTGACAACGCACCAGCGGCGCTCATTAGATCGCGACTCCATTCGGAGCAGTAAACTTCTCATCCACGATGTTCCCGGTGTTGCGCGTATGTGCTGGTTCAAAGATGAGCACTTCAGCTTCATTATCGGCGATCGTCCGATGCTCCACCCCACGAGGAACGACACAGAATTCCCCGGGGTTTAACACCACGGAGCCGTCTCGAAACTCAATGGACATCTGGCCGCGCCAAATCAGGAACATCTCATCCTCATGTTCGTGTTTATGCCAAGGGAAGACCCCGGCGAACTTCACCAATTTGACCTCCTGGCCATTCAACTCGGCGATCACCTTCGGACGCCAGTGCTCCTGGATCAATGCAAACTTCTCAGCTAAAGAGGCTTTGATCATAAGACGTATGGCGTAGTGTCATGTCGCAAGTTTGACCTCTTTCAACGACTGTCTGAGGACATGAAGCAGGTTGACCAGAAACTGCTCCGGCCCATCGACTCGAATCGATTTTGTTGCAGCCCGAATCCATTGCTCGTCTGCTACCAGTTGTGGAAATGGGCCGATGCCCGCATAGACCGGGTTGGCGATCATCCCGCGGACCTCTTCCTCGGTGAACTCCATGCCTGAGCCGCTTGGCTTCATTCTGGCATTGGGTTTAGGCAGTCGGGCTTTCGATCCGCCGTTGCCTGAACCGGATTGGAAATTGGATTTCATATCGGATTTTGTTGGGCTTCCGGATGTCGAGCGGATGACCCACGAATTCTGCCCTGGCGCCGCTGGAACAACAATACCAGAGCCGGCCTTGCCTCCACTTTTCGCAGCGACCTCTACCGAATATGTTGTCCAGGCTTTGCTCCAATGCAATCCCTTTCCATGAAGCGAGCCCCCTCATTGCCCGAAGGGCGGTTGAGGGGGATTTAGACCGGTTCATGGTCGCAATGCACGGCACAAAAGTCGTGGTGCTTCCATGAACCTTTGTAGCCGCCACTGTGAAGTGGCGGCAGATATTTCTATCAATAAACAGCCGCCGCGTCACCGCGGCGGCTACGGTTGATTGCGCCAATGCCTCCGTAAGGGCGAAAGGAGCCTTTCCTCAAACAGGGGAGACGATGAACTTGACCGTGCTGGACGCCCCGTCAACGTGCTGCCATCCTGTCGTCGGCAGAGCGGTTCTCCGCTTCCTTTGCCGGGAGTGTGTGTCTGACGCGGTCATCGTGCGACTGAACGGAGCGTGGCGTTCACGCCGCCTCCACGCTGCGCAAGCCTGTCACGTTGAGCGTAGGCGGGACCGCTGGAAAGAGCGGACGATGGTGCGGCCAGAAGGCCGCGCCCCTTTTTTGAACCCGTGGAAACATGACAAACGCAATTCAAACCGTCGAACAGCTCGAAGAATTGTTGAGCGAACCGACCCAACCGGTCGTGGAACTCATGCGCTGCCTGCACGGAGACATTGTCCTGCTCGGTGCAGCCGGGAAAATCGGGCCGTCACTGGCGCGCATGGCCAGACGGGCTTCCGACTTCGCCGGGGTGCGCCGTCGCATCATCGGCGTGTCGCGTTTCTCCGCCCCGGAGGAACAGGCCAGGTTCCACGCGCACGGCATCGAAACCATCCGCTGCGACTTGCTCGACGAACCGGTAGTGGCACAACTCCCGCCGGCCGCAAACGTCATTTATCTGGCCGGACTGAAGTTTGGCTCGACGGAAGACGCGACACGCACCTGGGCGATGAATGCTTACCTGCCCGGCGTCGTGTGCCGAAAATATAGGGCCAGCCGGATCGTTGCTTTTTCCACCGGCACCGTTTATGGGCTGGCAACCCGGGCCTCGGGCGGCTCGCGCGAAACGGACTCCCCGCAGCCGGTCGGCGAATATGCCATGAGCTGCTTGGGGCGCGAGCGCATGTTTGAGTATTTCAGCCGCGCGTGGAACATCCCGGTCGCGCTGATCCGGCTCTTTTACGCCTGCGAATTACGCTACGGCGTGCTCGTGGACCTGGCGCACAAAATTGCCAGCGGCGATCCAATCGACCTGTCGATGGGCTGCTTCAACATCATCTGGCAAGGCGATTGCAACGCCATGACGCTGCTGGCCTTCGACCAGGTTGCCTCGCCGCCGTTCGTGCTCAACGTCACCGGGCTGGAGATGCTTAGCGTCCGCGAAGTTTCCGTGACGATGGGGCGTTTACTGGGCAAGACACCTCAGTTCCGCGGCGCGGAACTCGAGACGGCCTGCCTCGGCAACGCCGCGCCGACGCATCGATTGTTCGGACAGCCAAGGGTGAGCGCCGAACAACTGATTGAATGGGTTGCGGACTGGGTGAAACGCGGCGGCCAAAACCTCGGCAAACCCACCCACTTCGAGGTGCGTGATGGCAAGTATTGAACAACTGCGCGCGCGACTCGGCGCCGGGCTGGTGATTCCGGCCTGTCCGCTCGCGTTAAATGCGCGGCGCAAGCTCGATGAGCGCCGGCAACGCGCCCTCCTCCGCTACTATATCGACGCAGGCGCTGGAGGACTGGCCGTCGGCGTCCACACAACGCAATTTGCGATTCGGCAGCCAAAGGTCGGATTGTTCAAACCCGTGCTCGAACTGGCGGCCGAGGAACTTCGTAGCAGCCGACGCAAGGAGGCTCATTCTACGAAATCTGAAGTCCGCAAGCTGAAATCCCAGTTCCCCTCCCGGGAGGGGTCAGGGGTGGGTTCACCTGCCGCGTTACCCATCTCTGGGTCGGAGCGGCTTCGACCTGCGGACTCTCGGACCCAGTTCCCCTCCCGGGAGGGGCCAGGGGTGGGTTCATTTGCTGCATTACCCATTGGAATCGCAGGCGTTTGTGCGAAAACGAAGCAAGCCACCACCGAGGCCGCCCTCGCCCGTGAACTCGGTTATCACGCCGGTCTGCTCAGCCTGGGAACGCTTCAGGATGCGAGCGACGACGAACTGCTCGTTCACTGTCACACCGTTGCGGAGATTATTCCGCTGGTCGGTTTTTACCTTCAGCCGGCTGCCGGAGGGCGCGTCCTGCCGTATGCCTTTTGGCGGCGATTCGCTGAGATCGGGAACGTGGTCGCCATCAAGATCGCCCCGTTCGACCGCTACCAGACTCTCGACGTAATCCGCGCCGTCGCCGAAGCTGGCCGCGAAGACATCGCCCTGTACACCGGCAATGACGACAATATCGTCATCGATCTGGTCACGCCGTTTCGATTCAACGTCGGCGGCAAAATTGTCGAACGTCGCATCGTCGGCGGCTTGCTCGGTCATTGGGCGGTGTGGACGAAGAAGGCGGTCGAGCTTCACGATGAATGCCGACGCATCGCGATGACGGGCCAGCCTGTGCCCCTCGAACTCCTGAAGTTGGCTGTCGAAGTCACTGACGCCAACGCCGCTTTCTTCGATCCGGCCCACCACTTCGCCGGCTGTATTCCCGGCATTCACGAAGTGCTGCGCCGCCAGGGCCTGCTCGAAGGCATCTGGTGTTTGGACCCGAATGAAATACTCAGCCCCGGCCAGCGCGAGGAAATCGACCGCGTGTCTTGCGCGTATCCGCACCTGAATGACGATGAGTTTGTCGCCCAGCACCGGGATGAGTGGTTCAGTGGTTAAAAAAATCCATTTTCGACAACCCGAAATCTCATGAGAAAATCCATTCCAGCCATTCTCGTCGGCGTGTTGTGCTGCGGCCGCTCGATGTTGGCAGCCGAACCCGACTTGATATTGCACCACGGCAAGATCGTGACGGTGGACCCGCGGTTTTCGGTGCACCAGGCCATCGCCGTCACGACCGATCGCATCACCGCGGTTGGAGACAACGATTCAATCCTTCAACTCAAGGGGCCGGCGACGACTATCGTTGATCTTCAAGGAAAGATGGTTTTGCCCGGGCTGATTGATTCGCACGTCCATCCGGACGCCGCCATGACGGAGTTCGATCATCCGGTCCCAGAAATGGAATCCATCCATGACGTTTTGGACTACATCGGCAAGCGGGCCGAGACGCTCAAGGAGGGCGAGTGGATTCAAGTCAGCCAGGTCTTCATCACCCGGTTGCGCGAGCAGCGTTATCCCGCGCGCGCCGAACTCGACCGCGTTGCGCCGCGCCACCCGGTCATCTTCTCAACGGGCCCCGATGCGTCGCTTAATTCCCTCGCCCTGAAACTCAGCGGCATCGACAGGGATTTCAAAGTGATCGACGGCGGCGCCGGCTTCGTCGAAAAGGACCCTCAAACCGGCGAACCGACAGGCATTTTGCGGAATTGCACCCGTTTCGTGAACGCCAAACCGACAGGCAAACAACCCAACGAAGCGGATCATTATCAGCGCACTCTGCAACTATTCAAGGACTACAACTCGGTCGGCATCACGACCGTTTGTGACCGCAATGCCAGCCCGTCCGCCCTTGCGCGCTACAAAAAAATGCTGGACCAGGGCGACCTGACCGTGCGTGTCGCCGTCTCACACCACATCGATACGCTCGGACCGATCGAGGAAATAAAGAGCCGGATTCGCGAGGTGGCGAAGAACCCGCTGTGTCAGCCCAATCCGCGGCTGCGGATCATCGGCATCAAAACCTTTCTCGACGGCGGCATGCTGACCGGCAGCGCGTACATGCGCGAGCCGTGGGGCGTGAGCGAGACGTATGCGATCACCGATCCGACCTATCGCGGCGTCCTGTTCATTCCCAAGGAACGCCTGCTTCTGATTGTGGAAACGGCGGTCGAGTGCGGGCTTCAATTCACGGCGCATTCGGTCGGCGATGGAGCCGTGCACACGCTGCTGGAGGTCTATGAAGAGATCAACCGCACGCGTCCGATCCGGAAAACACGCCCGTGCATCACCCATTCGAACTTCATGAGCCGCGAGGCGGTCGAAAAACTGGCCCCACTCGGTGTGTCGGTCGATATCCAGCCCGCCTGGCTTTACCTGGACACGCGGACGCTCGTGAAACAATTCGGGTACGATCGGCTGCGGTATTTTCAACCGTTGCGGAGCATATTCGAGGCAGGCGGGATTGCGGGCGGCGGCTCGGACCACATGCAAAAGATCGGTTCGCTCCGGGCGATCAATCCCTACAACCCCTTCCTCGCGATGTGGACCGCGATCACGCGCAAGGCCAGATGGTATGACGGCCGGCTCCATCCCGAAGAAGCGCTGAGCCGGGAGCAAGCCATCCGTTTTTACACAGGGAACAACGGTTACCTCCTGTTTCTCGAAGATCAGATCGGCTCGTTGGAACCAGGCAAGTTTGCCGATTTCATTGTGCTGGACACCGACCTTCTCCAATGCCCGGAGGATCAGATCAAAAGCGCGCAAGTGTTGAAGACCTATTTCAACGGTAAGTTGGTTTTCAGCCGGCCTTAGCCGGAAGCATGCAGTGGTTTTGGGGAGCGGGCAAAAGCGATGGCGAACCGGGCACCAAAACATTGTGGCGAGGATTGCAGCAGCTCGATGCTATGACCAACATGTGGCGGTTGTTTCACAAAAGAGGGAGGAACCAAAAATGTGGGTAATGATAAGCCCTCGGGGAGAGGGAAAAGCGAGCAACGCGCAGTGGAAAGCCGAGATGTCTGGATTGTTCTCCGCCCACAGAATGTTCCACCCACTCCCCAACGGAGAGGTCTGGGGTCTCGACCGGGCAACTCATCCTCACCCCACCGCGGGGTCCGCGATTGCAAATGGGTTCTGCCGGTCGCCCGCCACCATCTCGGGTCCCAAACGCATCCGAGTCAAAGGCCGGACAGGGGCAAAACCGAACCGTTGAGCCGCCGCCTTCGCCGACTCATTTTTGTCCGGAACATCCCAGATCACCGAAGGGTTTCCAGTCCTGTCCAGCAACGCCGTCACCAGCGACAACGAACCCTCCTCGCTCGAACAAACGAGCGGACCGAGGTAATCGGCGTTCGCCCCCGGACGCACCATGCCCCAACCAACGACGCGGCCCTGCGCAGGCCAAACCAGCACGGCCCGACTGTCGTGTGCCAGGCTGCGGAGCAGACAGGCCCGAGACGCGCCGAAAGCAGCGTGGTCGATTGCGTCCACTGCCTCCCAATCCGCGTCGGTCAGTTCTCTCGCACCTGCCGCTGCGGCGTCGGGAGTTTGAGTCTTGCCCGACGACGGCCGCTGCCACCGCGTCAATGTCGATTCGGGAACAAAGCCGAGTTTTTCGTATACGGGGCGGCCAGCCGGCGTCGCGTCGAGTTTGACACACGCCACGCCACGGTCGCGCAGATACTCCAAAGCCTGGCCCATCAGACGCGTGCCGATGCCACGCCGCTGATGCGCCGCGTGCACGAGCATCATGCCGATCCAGGCGAGGGCCTGCCCATAAGTGGTCGTGGTTACCGTGCCGACGACTTCGCTGTTCTCCACCGCGACGAAACAGCCGCGCGGTTCCAGCCAAAGCAAACGCCGCAAATCTCCCAGCGTCTGGTTCCATCCCGCAAGCCGCCGCAACTCATCAGAGGCCAGCAGGTCGGCCTCGGTCATCCTGCGCAAAGAAACTCTCTCCATCGTCGCTTTTCGAAATGATTCAGCAATTCGACCTGACAAACGTTCGACCCGGTAGAGTAGAGGGGAAAGCACGGGATGAGAGGCCCGAAGACCTATGACCGCCGCTTCCCCCTCCCTCGTCGAACCGGACATGCAGATTTCCCGCATCCGGCTCTCGCCAGAGTCGTCTTTTCCAGAAAGCATTCACAACGCCACCAGGCCCAGGTGTTGCAGGTGAGCATACAGGCTGACTCCCTCCCGCGCACGCCAGCCGCGTTGGCTGCGACGGCGCAGGTGTTGTCCCATTCGACAGCGCACGAAGTGATTGAGTTGGCCGAATGCCTTGCGCGGATAGCCCAACCGGAAATAGTTGGCCCAGCCTCGCAGGTGGCGGTTGAGCCGTTCTATCAACTCCGGCAGCGGCGTATGACTCTGCTGCGCATTGATGAGTTGCCTCAGCGCCTGCCGTTCCCGGTCCATCGTCTTGCGCGAGGGTTCCGGGTTCCAGTAGCCTTGGGGCCGCCCATACTGGTCGCGGTCATACCGAAAGGTGTAGCCCAGAAAATCCAGGCTCTGACCCGGTTGCCGCAGATTCACAATGCGGGTTTTCTCCCGGTTAATCTGCAACCCCAGCCAGCC
>WNGL01001851.1_pt1 | contig 28159 bp, 21 predicted proteins | sample 5400591 | NCBI WGS metagenome assembly WNGL01 (sample SAMN13153377, study PRJNA577476) | soil metagenome | isolation source: 80 cm soil or saprolite under Garry oak tree replicate 1 | place: USA:California | collected 2016-06-15 | reverse complement strand
CAAAAACTCTTGGTGGTAGCGACTGCTTGTCCCGTTGATGAGTTGGTATAAACCTTATTTGGAAGTAACGTTTCGTCGAGCCAACCAATCCTGCGTATTATTATTTCCTCGGCGCCCTGGGCAGAAGAGCTATCGAAGCGTCCGCATTGAGGCCGGGGATGGTCGTACATCCCGGCCAAACGCCTACCCGCCCCCTGGAATTACCTGCCCTTCGACTGTCTTGATCAGCTCCAACGGAGAGTAGACGCGCAGCTTGGATTTCGAAAAACCCTTGAGGTCGCGAGTCACAATGCCTTCAGCCCCGGCATGACGCGCAGCCTCATGCAGAACTGCGTCTTCGAAATCCGTAAAATTCAGATTCAGAGCATCAGACAGGATGTCCCATGTGATCGGAGCGACATCGAAAAGTGACAGGAGCGTCCGGAGATGTTTCCGGGCCGCCGTGGATCCCAGGGACTTGTTGGCCAGGTAATGAATGGTCGTAACCGTGGTCGCACCGAGAAGCCCATCGAGTTTCTTCTGTTCGACCAGCACCAGAAGCGGAATGGCGGCCTCAGCATGCGGTGCGCGTTTCATCAATATATCGAGCACGACATTCGTGTCGAACAGAACCTTCAACGGTGCTTGCGCTCCAGATATTTCGAGTAATCCCGCTCACTAAGCGACCCGCCTTCCATCACACCCAATAACGAACGAACCATAGGTGTCAAACGAGGCTTTCAACGAACGAACCATAGGTGTCAAACGAGGCTTTCCCCGGTTCTCCCGTTCGTCGAGCAATTCGAAGAAATCCGCAACGATTGCCGAAACAGATTTCCCGGACTTTCGTGCGTAAGATTTGGCGCGGCGAACAAGCTCTCCATCCATTCGCAAAGTAAGCTTTGTTTGTGTGGTTGTCATCTGACGTACAACTCCGATCTGATTGTACGTCTCTCTGATGCGTGATCAATAACGAAGTGTCCTAATAGACTGAATTCAGCAAATTGCGGAAATAACTGCGTGTTGCGCGAAGAAAACCGGTAGAATGCAGCTTCACTCCACACAACTTAAAGGGGGATCTGATGATCGATTTCCTGCGCGCGCTGCGGGCCCACGCGGCTTACGGGCAGCGGATGTTGGGTTTCATTCCCGCGCTGGTCATTGCGGAAATGTTTTACAAGTTCCACAGTTTCGTCCTCGAATGCATGGCGTTTCTTGTGACATGGCTGGCGTTGGATCTACTGACCGAACGGGTCGTCGGAAAACCCGCGTCGAGGGCGCCGGGTGAGCGAAGCGTCCGGTGATCGCCGGGAGATCTATGAGGAAGCCTTCCAAAGGAAAGATGAAAAAAGGCGAACCCTACGCCGATGTTCCGCCGGGTGGTAGAGCCTTCCAGCGGATCCAACAGGACCGCATAGCTCGGGGGCTTGGCGAGACCTCGAAGCCGGGGGAACTTGTGCTCGAAGTTACCAAACCCACCGCGAAGCAGCGTCAGACCAAAAAGCGCAAAACGAAACCGGCAACGCGTTCCTAAAGACAGTCCAAACCCAACGACACACAAATCCGCAAATCCAGGGAGCGACACATGAAAGGACCCAACGACGCGCGAGAAGAGGAGAAAACCATCCGGCAAAAATCTTCAGAGAGGGCGAAACGGCGATATCCCGGCGGAAAGGCATTGGGACGCATCGAATACTTTGAAACCCAACGCGGTTTGCCCAGGACTGTTTTCGCCGGAGGGCGCGTCTTTTCCGCTTCGGCGGCTCCGCGAGTCTCGAAAAAGGCGCGGTCGAGTCGGCGTACTGCACAAGTCAGCCACTACGCCAAGGCCAACAAGGCCAGGATCAGCCTGATTCCCAAATTCGCGGCCAGCGTGCATTTGCCCGTGTGGCGTCCGCTTGGGCCGAGTCTCATTCCGAAAGGGCAGACGTATGGAAAAGGCGGCAACAACAAACCTCCCGTTTCGGGGCGTTGCTCCGGCATCATGATTTCTCCTACGAATCCGCAGCACCTGGTGCTGTGTTCCGCCGGAGGAGGTCTTTGGGGAACTCTGGATCAGGGAACCACCTGGCAGCCGCTGACCGACCAGCAGCCCACGCTCTCGATGGGCGCCATCGCGTTCGCACCCAGTTCACCGAATATTGTGTATGCGGGAACCGGTGAAGGCGATTCGGCGAGTCAACTCGGCGCCGGCCTGCTCCGATCCGCGGATGGCGGTCAGACCTGGCAGCACGTTCCATCCAATGATCTTTCGGGAACGGGGATTTACGACATCGCAGTGGATCCCGCGGATCCGCTTCATGTGTGGGTCGGGACCATGGAGAAACTGTTGGAAAGCCGCAACGGAGGAGTGAAATGGCGCAGTGTCCAGCACGCGACGACCTGGGATATCTCTATCCACCCGGCCAACTCTCAGGAGATCTTCGCCGCCACCGCGGGCGGGCTCATTCGCTCCACGAACGGTGGGTCGACCTGGGCCAAGGTATCGCTTTCCGGTGTGACCTCTTCAACCGAGTTTGAGCGCATGGAGGTGTGCCATGCGCCGTCGAACCCTGCCGTCGTCTACGCCGCGGCGGTATTCGACAATCGGCCGGCGCTTTGGCGGCGCTCCTCCAACGGTGGCGCATTCGCTGTCGAAAAATCGCCGGCGATGAAGCCCCAGGAGGATATCGCGCAAGCCTGGTATGACTTTTGCTTCGTCGTCTCTCCGGCAAATCCCAATCTCGTCTACTGGGGAGCCGTATATCTCTACAAGGGAAGCCGCACGGCATCAGGTTGGAATTGGCAGAACATCTCCGCTCGAAACACCGGCGACTCGATTCATCCGGATCAACACCACCTCGCGTTTGATCCTTCCGACGCCAACGTTCTTTACGCGTGCAACGACGGGGGTGTGTTCCGATCTCCGAATGGGGGTACGAACTGGAAGTCGCTCAATCCGGGACTCAGCATTACGGAGTTCGAATTCATCATTCACCTCGAGAGTCAGGATGAGTGGGTCATCGGCGGAACGCAGGACAATGGGACATTGGGCAATGCCACCAACAGTACCTGGAACCAGATTGCCCTCGGGGATGGTGGGGACTGTGGCGCCGACGACGGACAGAAGCTCTGCTACCACTCCTACTATGGGATCTGGATTGAGCGCGCCGCCGCGCTTGGACCAAAGGCGTTTGATTGGGTCGAAGTATCACCACCTGCTCCGGATGACTACGACGCCTTGTTCTATCCACCCATGGATGTGAGCGGAAACATCGTCGCCAAAGCAGGCGTCACGCTATGGGTATCCGATGACAAGGGAAACAATTGGGAGGAGGTCGACTTTGGCAGCGGCGGTGAAAAGGCTTCCGCTGTAGTCATCTTTAGCCGAGACACGATCTTCGTGGGGACCGAACGAGGACAAGTCGTCCGAATCAAACGGGCCGGGGGCGGCTGGACGGATGGTACAGTGACTTCGCTGGCCAGCCCTCGAGACGGGTTTATCAGTGACATCGTCGTTCCCGGAACGCCCAACAAAATTGTGTGGGCAAGCTGCTCCGCCTTTGGCGGCGGGCATGTTTTCCGCTCGATGGACGGGGGAAAAACCTGGAAAGATCGCAGCGGCAATTTACCGGACATACCGGTAAACGCCATCGTCGTCGATCCGAAGAATCTACAAAGCGTCTTTGCCGCAACCGACTACGGTGTGTATCGCACGCAAAACTCCGGCGGCAAGTGGGCCGACTTTAGCAACGGACTCCCGAACGCCGTCGTTGGCGACATGATCCTTCATGAGCGTCGACGCCTCCTTCGTGTGGGCACTCGCAACCGCGGGGCCTGGGAAGTCAAAATCTGACCAGCGGGTCCGGAAATCGGGGAATTTCGGGACGGAGGGAAAATTCAGACCCCCTGATATCGAGGAGTTCAGCACGCCCGAACGCGGGCTAAAGCCCGCGACTACAAGCTCGAGACAACGTACGGGCATGCATGTAGTCGCGGGCTAGAGCCCACGTTCGGGCTCATTCATGTTTTCTTTGACCAGAGGGAATTCCCTGTCGAGATACGTCTGAAATCCGAATTTTCGCCGTCCCGAAATTCCCAGTGGCGTCCACCTCCTATCTTTGTTAGATTTTTCGGTTGCTTGTTTAACGTTGGTGTCTATCCTTCCAGGAGGAAATTCAGATGGCCGATGGCAGTGGGCCGGGGCGAGTTACTCTGAGCGGGGTTGTTCTGGCGGCCCTGCTTCTTATTCTCATTATTGCTTCACTGTATTTGTTTGTCGCCAAGCCGTACTGGTTTCCGGTTCTGGCGTCGGTTCACGGCGGCAGCATCGATAGCCTTTTCGGCACGGTGTTGGTGGTTAGCGGCATCGTCTTCATCATTGTCCAGGGAATGCTTGGATTCTTCGTTGCGCGCTATGGCCAAAGCGGAAACGAGCGCGCCAGCTACTGGCACGACAATCCGAAGGCGGAAGCGATCTTGCTGATTTCGACCGCGGTCATTCTCACGATCCTTGTCTTTATGGGCCAGCGCGTATGGGCATCGATATATTTTGTCGATGCGCCTGCGGATGCCCTGGTCATCCAGGTCACGGGTGAGCAGTTCTCCTGGAATTTCCACTATCCAGGTCCTGACGGTGCGTTTGGTCGAACGGATCCCAAAATGATTACGTCAGCAAACAATATCGGCCTTGACCGATCCGACCCTCCCGCGAAGGACGATATCGTTAGCGTCGGCGAGATGCACGTTCTGGCGGGCCGGCCGGTGAAAGTTCGAATCCGCTCGAAGGACGTCATCCACAGTTTCTTTCTGCCGAATCTGAGGGTCAAGCAGGACGCAGTGCCGGGCATGGCGATCGAGGTCTGGTTTACTCCCAACAGGCCCGGAGCCTACGAAATTGCCTGCGCTGAACTGTGCGGCCTCGGACACTACCGGATGAGAGGGTTTTTGACCATCGACGATTCGCAGGACAACTTCAACAAGTGGCTCCAGCAAAAAGCTGCCGAGCAGTAGGAGGGAGAGTCATCATGCACGAGACACACACCGCCGAACATGCCCATCCGCAATTGGGCTTTTGGCGAAAGTATGTGTTCAGCACGGACCATAAAATCATCGGTATTCAGTACATGATCACGGCGATGGCGATGGCGGTCGTTGGAGGAACTCTGTCGATGCTGATGCGCTACCAGCTCGCATGGCCGTCGATGCTATCGCCGACGATGGCAAAGATCATGCCGGATGCGTTTGCGGGCGGCGTCATGAAGCCGGAGTACTATATCTCGCTGGTCACCATGCATGGCACGATCATGGTATTCTTCCTTTTCACGGCAGTCCTCACCGGCGGGTTTGGCAATTTCCTCATTCCGCTCCAGGTCGGCGCGCGCGACATGGCGTTTCCGTTCCTGAATGCGCTTTCGTACTGGGTTTTCCTGCTTTCCTGCATCGTGATTTTTTCCGCCTTGTTTGTTGAAGGGGGCGCTCCGCTTGGAGGTTGGACCGCTTACGCGCCGTTAAATGCGATTCCTGCCGCCGGGCCGGGACAAGGCACCGGTATGACGTTGTGGATCACGGCCATCGCGCTATTCAGCGTATCGGGCCTGATGGGCGGTCTCAACTACATCACCACGATTCTCACGCTGAGAACCAAAGGCATGTCCATGATGCGGCTGCCGTTGACCCAGTGGTCCCTGCTGGTTACCTCGGTCCTCGGCCTGCTGGCTTTTCCAGTGCTGCTGGCCGCGGGCATTCTGCTGCTATTCGACAGAGTTGGCGGGACGAGCTTCTTTGTGCCGGCAGGCATCATCATGAACCAGGTGCCGCTGACGGACCATTCCGGCGGTCACCCGCTCTTGTGGCAGCATTTGTTCTGGTTCTTCGGCCATCCTGAGGTTTACATCGTGATTCTGCCCGCGATGGGCATGGCGTCGGACATCCTTTCGACCTTCTGCCGCAAGCCGATCTTCAGCTATCGCATGATGGTTTATTCGATGGTTGCGATCGCGGCTCTGAGCTTCATCGTCTGGGGCCACCACATGTTCGTCAGCGGGATGAACCCGTTCCTGGGCTCCGTATTTACACTGACCACGTTGCTTATTGCCGTTCCATCGGCCATCAAAACGTTCAACTGGATCGGCACGGTGTGGGGGGCCCGTATTCGATTTACCGTACCCGCCTTGTTTGCCATTGCGTTCGTTTCGTTGTTCGTGAGCGGCGGAATCAGCGGCATCTTCCTGGGAACTTCAGCCGCCGACATCCAGCTTCAGGACACGTACTTCGTCGTGGCTCACTTCCATCTGGTGATGGCCATCGCTCCGCTCTTTGCAGCATTTGGCGGCGTCTACTATTGGTTCCCCAAAATATTCGGGCGGTCCATGAATATGACGCTCGGAAAAATCCATTTCTGGGTGAGCTTCATCGGTGTCTATTCCGTGTTTTTCCCGATGCACATTCTGGGCATCGGCGGCCAAATGCGGCGTATTTATGATCCGACCCAATACGACTTTCTGAAGCCGCAACAGCCTTTGAATGAATTCATCACCGTCGCCGCCTTCATCCTCGGCGCAGCTCAATTGATCTTCCTGTTCAACTTTTACTGGAGCATTTTCCTGGGCAAACGCATGACCGAGCGAAATCCCTGGCATGCAACCACCCTGGAGTGGACCGTGCCCTCTCCGCCGGGACATGGTAACTTTGGAGATGAGCTGCCGACCGTCCACCGCTGGCCGTTCGATTACAGCGTTCCGGGTGAGAAGGAAGATTTCATACCGCAGACCGTGCCGGCGACCGTTGGGGCGAAGCCCTGAAATGGAATTTTGATATGCCCGTAATCACTCAGGAAAAACGAACTCGAGGAATCAGTCCACCGCCGCCCGTTTTGCCCGGCGGCGATGGCGGTGACGGCGGTGCGGGGGACCTCGGCGGCTCGTTTCCCATCTCCAAGGGACAGCTCGGCCTTTGGATTCTTTTGACCGCCATCATCATGCTTTTCGCCGGACTGAGCAGCGCATACATCGTGCTGCGCGGTTTACCGACGTGGCAAAACATCGCATTGCCTTCACTGTTATGGCCAAACACGGCCGTGCTGATTTTGAGCAGCTTTACATTCGAGCTGTCGAAAGGAGCTGTTCGCAAAAATCAGCTTCAGGCGATGAAGGCGTGGCTTGCGCTGAGTGGGATGCTGGGTTTGATTTTCATCGCCGGTCAGCTTGCCGCCTGGCGTCAACTCGTGCACGCCGGTGTCTATCTCCCATCGACGCTTCAAAGTTCATTCTTCTATGTTCTGACTGGCCTTCATGGTCTTCATCTTTTGGGAGGAATTGCTGGACTCAGCTTCGTTCTATTTAAGGCGCTGAGGAATCGGTTGACCGTTTCCAACCACGAGCCGTTGAAGCTGTGCGCTACCTACTGGCACGTAATGGATGCACTTTGGGTTTATCTGGTTCTTTTATTGTTGTTGTCTTAGATACCAACTAGGGCTTGGATTTGCCCTCATCCGGCCCTTCGGGCCACCTTCTCCCAGGGGGAGAAGGACCATTCGGAAGGTTAGTCCCTCTCCCTCTGGGAGAGGGTGCCGCGAAGCGGCGGGTGAGGGCGTATACGTGACCGTATTTAGGAAATCGTGCACTAAGTAAATGGAGAGAATTGATGGATGCGACCTTAGCTGAACAGCAACGAGTATTGGCTTCAGATTGGGGCGGCGGAAAATCTCCGTTCGGCACAAGCTGGAGCAAGTTCATGATGTGGATCTTCATCATCTCCGACGCTCTGACGTTTGCCGGATTTTTGATTGCCTACGGTTTCGTGAGGGGTATCAGCCAGGAATGGCCTAAACAGACCGAAGTCTTCAACATGGTCTTGATCACGTTCATGACCTTTGCTCTGATCTCGAGCAGCGCTGTCATGGCCATGGCTGTTGGAGCTGCGCGTGCCAGACAACCGAAACTGGCCGTTCGCTTCCTCGCGCTGACCATCGCCGGCGGTCTCATATTCCTGGGGTGCCAGGCCTACGAGTGGTCTCACTTCATCCGCGAAGGCGCCCGGCTGACGCACAACCCCTGGGGCGTGCCGCAATTCGCGGCAGCTTTCTTTGTAATTACCGGATTCCACGGATTTCACGTCTTCAGCGGTGTTACTATTCTTGCGATCGTCGCTTTGCGCGCGGCCATGGGCAAGTATTCGGCTGACGGCGTTGAGAATGCCGGTTTGTACTGGCACTTTGTCGACGTGGTCTGGGTTTTTGTTTTCGCGTTCTTCTATTTGTTATAGGCGTGGGGGTACCGGCCAAATGCGTATAAATGAGGCCGCCGAAGGCGGTGTACCGACAGTAGCTGGCCGGTGGGCCCGACGCTAAAAAAAAGGGGGGCAGGATGGCACACGAGCACGACGTAAATGCGATTTCCTACAAGACGTATATGATGACTTGGTTCTGGCTTCTGGTGATGACCATGCTCGCCCTGGGACTCGGCTACGCTCCGATTGCGGAGAGGTTGAAGGCTTTGCTTCTGGTTTGCACAACGCTGGCGAAGATCCTGTTGATTGCCTCCATCTTCATGCACCTGCGCTATGAGAGGATCAACCTGATCATGATTACACTGGCTCCGCTCATATTGGCGATCATCCTGTTCTCATTCACGTTTCCGGAGACTTTGGGATCCGCAAGTCATGTGATCTCGGTCCGGTGAATATGCTAAAACTCCGTTCCATAATCCTGGCACTTGCCGCATTTCTCGCTCTGGAGTCTTTGGGTTGGGCGCAAGGCTGCGCCATGTGCAGAAGTGCGCTCGAATCCTCTCCGGAAGGAAAGATGCTTGCCAGTAGTTTCGCCTATGGCATCCTCCTTCTCCTCTTCCTTCCGTACATTTTGTTCGCGACTATCTCCTGGGTGGTCTACCGAGCGTATCGTCGAAAATCAAAACAGCGGTACCAGAATCCGAATCCCTACGAAGCCTAGCCTCCGTAGGGCCAGCCCCCAAACTTCCTAAACCAAAACCCATCGCGATGAACCCAGCCCGCCCCCGGGCATCACCTTCAAAGTATAATGAATGAATGGATGATCTCGTTCAACTCGGTTCTCTCGGTGCGTCCTCGTCTTCGGTGTTTGAAACGGATCCGGTTTGCAAAATGAAGGTCATGCCGGAAACTGCGGCCGGCAGCCACAAATACAAGGGCCGTACCTATTACTTCTGCAGTCGGCGTTGCGTGGAGCGCTTTCGCGCCAATGCCGACCAATTTCTAGTGTCCCCAAAATCCGCAATCCGCAATCCGCAATCCGAAATCTCCAAAGCCATCTACACCTGTCCGATGCATCCGCAAATTCGCCAGGCCGGACCTGGCGCCTGTCCCATATGTGGCATGGCGCTGGAACCGGAGATGGTCACGGCTGGGGAAGAAGAAAATCCAGAACTCGCGGATATGACGCGCCGCTTCTGGATTGGCGTGGTATGGAGTGTCCCGGTCCTTTTTCTGGGCATGACGGAAAGGCTGCCTTTCATCCAGTTACTGCTGGCGACGCCAGTTGTCGTCTGGGCAGGCTGGCCCCTGTTCCAACGGGGCTGGGCCTCGATCGTGAATCGCAGTCCGAATATGTTCACCTTGATTGCGATCGGAACCGGCACGGCCTATATTTACAGCGTCATCGCTACAGTCTTTCCTCACCTCATTCCGTCTCCGCCAGGAGAGACGGGCGGGGCATTCCGCGTTCCCACCTACTTCGAAGCCGCCGCAGTCATCACCACGCTGGTTCTTCTTGGCCAAGTCCTCGAATTGCGTGCTCGCAGCCGGACCGGCGCTGCCATTAGGGCTTTGCTGGGCCTTGCGCCAAAGACAGCTCGAGTCCTGTCGCAGGACGGCTCCGAACGCGACATACCGTTGGATCAGGTTCACCCTGGCGACAAACTGAGGGTCCGCCCCGGCGAGAAGATACCGGTGGACGGAGTGATTCTCGAAGGCCAAAGCTCGGTCGATGAATCCATGATTTCCGGCGAACCGATTCCTGTAGAGAAGGGCGCCGGTGACCGCGTTATCGGCGCGACGATCAACGGTACCGGCGGGTTCGTCATGAGGGCGGAACGCGTCGGGCGTGACACGCTTTTGCAGCAGATCGTGGCGATGGTGAGCCAGGCCCAGCGAAGCCGTGCGCCGATCCAGCGCCTGGCTGACGGGGTGGCGGCCTACTTCGTTCCTGCGGTTATTGTGGTTGCCGTCATCACGTTTTTCGTCTGGATGGCCGTGGGTCCCGAACCTCGCTTCGCGCATGCCATGTTGAATGCCGTGGCCGTGCTCATCATCGCGTGTCCGTGTGCGTTGGGTCTGGCAACTCCCATGTCGATTATGGTCGGCGTCGGCCGCGGGGCTGTGGCGGGCGTTCTCGTTAAAAATGCTGAAGCCTTGGAAGTCATGGAGAGAGTCGACACGCTGGTGCTGGACAAGACGGGCACTCTGACCGAAGGCAAGCCTGCGCTCGCCAAGGTTGTGGCAGCGCCCGGCTTCAGCGAAGCCGAGGTTTTGCGTTTGGCCGGGAGTCTCGAACGAGGCAGTGAGCACCCCCTTGCGGCCGCAATTGTCAGCGCGGCCTTCGAACGGAAACTGCAGCTTACTGAGGCGCGGGATTTCCGCTCTTTCACAGGGAAAGGCGTTACGGGTTCTGTCGAAGGCCGTGCCGTCGCGTTCGGAAACTTGACGTTGTTGGAAGAGCTGAAGATCGATGCAGGTGGAATCCGCGAGAAAGCCGAGGATCTGCGCAACGAGGGTCAGACCGTGATGTTTCTCGGCGTCGACGGCAAAGTTGCCGGGTTGGTGAGCGTGGCGGATCCAATCAAGGAATCCACTTCCGAAGCAATCAACGCGTTACACCAAGAAGGCCTTCGCATTGTGATGCTGACCGGCGACGGCCGCACAACGGCCCTGGCTGTAGCCGGCAAGCTTGCAATTGATGACGTGATAGCAGAAGTTCTGCCCCAAACCAAAGGTAAAATCATTAAGCAACTCCAGAAAGAAGGTCGAACCGTGGCCATGGCCGGCGACGGTATCAATGATGCGCCGGCATTGGCTCAAGCTAACGTTGGAATCGCAATGGGCAGTGGCGCCGATATAGCGATGCAAAGCGCCGGCATTACTCTCCTGAAAGGCGACCTCCGCGGCATCGTCCGCGCGCGCTCTCTCAGCCGCGCCACCATGAAGAACATACGTCAGAATCTGTTTCTGGCTTTTATCTACAATGTCGTTGGTATACCGATCGCAGCAGGTGTGTTGTATCCTTTCTTCGACCTGCTCCTGAGTCCTATGATTGCCAGTGCTGCGATGACATTCAGTTCGGTGTCGGTGATCACGAACGCGCTCAGGCTGAGAAGGGTTGAATTATGAAATGGCGCAGCCACCCAAGATTTGCAATTGCGGCGCCCCAGCCATTTCCCACTAATGTATTGCTGGTACCGATGATGCGGGCCGTCAGATCGAGTATCGCCTCCGCGATTATTCTCGCTTTCGCATGGGTTAGCTTCTGCTCCCAGAGCTGCTTTGCACCTGATCTGACCGCTTCATCTTGCCCCATACACCATAGCTCCGACTGCTGCGATCACCACAAGAGCAGCTCGGACCCCACTGGCCTTCAAGATTTCACTCTTGTTTTTCCATCCGTAAGTAAGGCGTTAATGATGCCCCTAGCGCCTTGCGGCTGTACTGTAATGGTCAGCTTGAGTCCTTCGTACTCGTCGGTGTACGAAATTAGGCCTGTCGTCCGAAATAATTTCGGACCTCCAGAAACATCTTCATTTTCCATTCTGCGCGTTTAGCTGTCTGTTTCGCTTCAAGCATGTAGTCGCGGGCTTCAGCCCGCGTTCGTCTTCGTTCTGAATTGAACGCGGGCTAAAGGCCCGCGACTACGTGCCTTCCCTCGGATTCTCCAACTGAAGGAGGTTTATGAAGCGTCAGAGTGCGTCCCTACTTCTGTGGGCATTGCTCATTGCCGCCCGGCAAGCCCACACGCAAACGATGGATATGCAAGGCGTGGAAAACACGGCCGGCTTTATTTCTTCCGGTACGAGTATCGAGCCCAAAACGACGTCAGAGTTCAGTCCGATGGTCCATCGCCCGCTCGGCAACTGGACGCTTATGTTTCACGCCAACGCTTTTGTCGCATCGATCCAGCAGAGCGGACCTAGAGGGAAGGACAAGCTTTTCTCGACCAACTGGTTCATGCCGATGCTTTCCCGCGAACTTGGCCGGCATGTCATAGCGTTTCACCCGATGCTGAGTCTCGAACCCGCAACGGTGACCCACCGCCGTTACCCGGAACTCTTCCAAACCGGAGAAACGGCGTATGGCTTGCCGATTGTCGATGGCCAGCACCCGCACGATCTGTTCATGGAGTTAGCGGGCCGGTACGAATTTCGATTTTCAGACCGCACGCAAATGTTTCTCTATGGCGGTCCGATTGGAGATCCAGCTTTGGGTCCCGCGGCCTATCCGCACCGAGCATCGGCGTCCGAGAATCCAATGGCTGTGCTCGGGCACCACGAAGAGGATTCCACACACATCTCCAATAGTGTAATCACGCTCGGCGTGGTCAGCGGCCCATTGCAGCTTGAGGCTTCAACGTTTCACGGCCGCGAAGCGAACGAAAACCGGTGGAACATTGATGGAGGAGAGCCGGACTCTTTTTCATCACGTCTCACCATTGCACCGGCCAGCAATCTCACCGGTCAGTTTTCGATTGGAAGGATCAACAACCGGGAGGCGTTGGAACCGGACCTCGACACGCTTCGGACCACCGCTTCCATTCATCACAATCTGCAGTTCTCGTCAGGCCACGCCGCTTCCAGCATCGTGTGGGGCCGAAACGAAGACATGGACCATGCCGACAAGCGCATCTTCAATTCCTACACTGTGGAATCCACGGTGAATTTCCTGAAACGAAATTGGGTATGGACACGAATTGAGAACGTGGACCGTGACCGGAGTCTGCTCGCTGGAGAATCACCCGCAGCAGTGCATATCGAAGAGAAGCCAATTGGGCGAGTTCAGGCCTACAGTTTTGGATACGAGAGAGACCTCGCGGTTCGCATTCCATCCGTGAATCTGGGGTTGGGTGTACAGGCCACCGCGTATGGCCTGACGCCGCAGCTGAAGACCGTTTACGGAAATCATCCGGTGGCTCTGGTTGCTTTCCTGCGCTTACGGCCATCAGGGAATATGGCGGAACACATGCGAACGATGCACGGACGTTGAGGAAATCCTAAGCGGGCTCTTCGAAAACCTCACGATCGATGTCATGAAAGAAATCCGCGTGGAGCTTCTGAATGGCGGAATCGGCATCGTTCTGATCAACGATGAAGCTGAAATTGATATTCGAGGCTCCGTGCGAAACCATCAGGATATTGATATCGGCAATGCTGCCAAAGGCGCGGCGAGCGACGCCGGGCGTGTATTTGAGGTTATTTCCGACAAGGCAGATGAGCGCCATGTTTGTAGCGACTTCGACGTCGCCGAGGGATTTCAAGTCTTCAACGATGGCATCGAGCCAGGAGACATTGTCCAACGTCAGAGAAACGGAGACCTCGGAAGTGGCAACCATGTCTACCGATGTGTGGTGCCGGTCGAAAACCTCGAACAGGCCCTTCAGAAAACCGTATGCCATCAGCATGCGTGACGACGAGACGGTGACGATCGTAATTCCACGTTTGCACGCGATCGACTTGATCAAGTTCCTGCACGGACGTGCCTGGCGAGTAATGCGAGTTCCGGTGCCCTTCGGCTTTCTCGAATTCAGGATGTAAACCGGGATGTTCTGCTCCACGGCTGGCAATAGGGTCAAAGGGTGGAGAACTCTCGCTCCGAAATAGGCCAGTTCGGATGCCTCATCAAAGGAGATTTCTTTCACCTTCCATGCCTCGGCCACGATACGTGGATCCGCCGTCATCAGCCCATCGACGTCCGTCCAGATTTGAATTTCTTCGGCGTTCAATGCCGCGCCGGCTATCGCAGCGCTGTAATCGGAGCCGCCACGGCCGAGCGTTGTCGTCATGCCCAATTTGGTTGCGCCGATATATCCTCCCATCACCACAACTCGGCCGGAATTCAGGCTTGGCCTGGCGATTTCCTCAAGCCGCGCGGTGGTCAGGTCCTTCAGCGGTGAAGCTTTCCCGAAACGATCGTCGGTGATCATACATTGCCGCGCGTCGACGTGAACCGCATCGTAGCCGAGACGTTTAACTCGGTCGGTGAAAATCAGCGAAGAAACAACTTCTCCGTAAGCAGCAATCAGGTCCTGTGTGCGCAAGGAAAACTCGCCGATCGCACCCAAAGCCTTCAGCAACTCACGCAATCGCACAAAATGTTCGGCTGTGGAGGGCAGCAGCTCCGAATGCCGCTGCTCGAGCCGGTCTGCAATCGCCATTGCGGCCCGGATTTCCCCGTTGGCGGCAAGGTTACCGGCTTCCAACAAGCCATTGGTCGCGCCCCCGAGAGCAGAAACTACAACGAAAGGCTTTCGAGAAATGCGTTCCCCGACAATCGAGCAAGAGCGGTCAATGGCAGCGGCATCTTCGACCGATGTGCCTCCAAACTTCATGACGATCATGGTTCCGAGATTATATTCAAAATACGAGCCGCGAATTGCGCGAATTACGCGAATGGGCGGCCATTACCGCGGTTCGCTGACGTCACAAATTCTGCCCCTTCGCATAATTTGCGCAATTCGCGGCTTAAACCTTTGCCGGAAAAATGAGGTACTTTGTCGTTTCCTACGGCAACTCGGTGCTGCCCATGAGGTACTTATCCATCGAGCGCGCGGCAACGCGGCCTTCACGGATGGCCCAGACGACGAGGGATTGGCCGCGGGACATGTCGCCGGCAGCGAAGATGCCGGGAATGTTCGTCATTTTGTCGGAGTCAGTGGCGACGTTACCGCGTTCATTGACGGTGACGCCGAGCTGGGCGAGCATCCCGTTGCGTTCGGGACCGAGAAATCCCATCGCGAGGAGCACGAGATCGGCATCAATCGTGAATTCGGTTCCGGGGATCTCATGCATGTTTCTGCCCTCGAATTCAACGTGGACGCCATGAAGTTGTTCGACCTGCCCGTTACTGCCGGTGAAGCTTTTCGTCAAAACGCTGTACTCGCGCGCGCCGCCTTCCTCGTGCGCAGAGGAGGTACGGAAGATGTTCGGCCAATTGGGCCACGGATTGTCCAGAGCGCGATCCAGCGGCGGCTTTGGAAGCAATTCAAACTGGACTACGGAACGCGCGCCCTGCCGGTGCACTGTCCCAAGGCAGTCCGCGCCCGTGTCACCGCCACCAATGATGACGACGTGCTTGTCCTTCGCGCTGATGAATTCGGAGTCGGGAATGATGTCGCCTTCGCAACGTTTGTTCTGAAGAGGCAGGAATTGCATCGCGAAGTAGATACCCTTCAGCTCGCGGCCGGGAACCGGAAGATCTCGAGGTAACGTGGCGCCGCCAGCGAGAAGGATCGAGTCGAAGTCCCGGCGCAAATCTTCAACAGAGACGTTGACGCCCACGTCGGCATTGGTCTGGAACGTGATTCCCTCTTCATGCATGATGTTCAGCCGCCGGTCCAGGACCTGCTTCTCCATCTTGAACTCAGGGATTCCGTATCGCAGCAGACCGCCAATGCGATCGGCGCGCTCGAAAACGGTGACCCAATGTCCGGCCTGATTCAACTGTGCTGCTGCTGCCAAACCCGCCGGTCCCGACCCCACAACGGCCACTCGCTTTCCGGTACGCACGGATGGAGGCGATGGCTTGACGACCCCTTCTTTAAAAGCGCGGTCGATGATTGCGACCTCGACATTCTTGATCGTGACTGGATCGGCATTGATTCCCAGCACGCACGAGCCTTCGCACGGGGCTGGGCAAATGCGGCCCGTAAATTCGGGGAAGTTGTTGGTTGAAAGGAGCCGCTGCAGCGCTTCCTTCCATCGATCGCGGTAAACCAGATCATTCCAGTCGGGAATAACATTTCCAAGCGGACAACCTTGATGGCAAAAAGGCACCCCGCAATCCATACATCGGGAGGCTTGAGCCTTTAGCGTGCTTTCAGGAAATTCCTTGTAGACTTCTTTCCAATCCTGAATACGCTCCTCGACCGGCCGGCGCTCGGGCGTGACTCGAGCGATTTCCATGAAGCCGGTCAGACTACCCATGTTGCACCATGACGAGAGTCTCTCTTGTCTGCTGACCTCTTTCGGCGAGTACGCGCCTGTAATCGAGCGGCATTATCTTGACCAGCTTCTCCCGGTATGTTTCCCAATCGGCAAGAATCGCTTCCGCGCGCTTGCTCTTCGTGAGATCCGCGTGCCGCGCGATGAGTCTCCGCACGAAGTTTTCTTCATCGGGATCTTCAAGAGTTTCCAAATCGACCATCTGGAGATTGCAACGCTGCGGAAAGTCTCCTTCTTCGTCAATGACGTAGGCGACACCGCCGCTCATCCCGGCAGCAAAATTCCGTCCGGTTCTGCCGAGAACCACGACGCGTCCCCCAGTCATGTACTCGCAGCCATGATCACCCACGCCTTCAACTACAGCGGCCGCGCCGCTGTTTCGGACCGCGAAGCGCTCGCCGGCGACGCCCCGGATAAACGCTTCCCCGGATGTTGCGCCGTAGAGCGCGACGTTTCCGATGATGATATTTTCTTCAGCTCGGAAAGTGGCCGACTCCGGCGGGAAAATCACGATCCGCCCACCCGACAGCCCTTTCGCGAAATAGTCATTCGCGTCCCCTTCCAGTGTCAGGCTCAGGCCCTTCGGAATGAAGGCGCCAAAGCTCTGGCCTGCAGAACCGGTGAAGCGGATGCGAATCGTGTCGCTGGGTAAACTTTCGCGGCCATAACGCCGCGAGATTTCGCTGCCCAGCATCGTGCCGACGGTGCGATTGGCGTTTCGAATCGGAAGTTGCAGTTCCACTGGGGTCTTGTGCTCGAGTGCGTCCTTCGCCAACTCGATCAACAAATTGTCGAGAGCCTTGTCCAGACCGTGATCCTGGGCATGGACATGCCGCGTGATGACGTTTTCTGGGACTTCAGGCATGTAAAGGATTGGCGTAAGGTCCAGCTTACTGGCCTTCCAATGGTCGATGGCTTTCCGCAAATCCAGCTTGTCCCGGCGTCCAACCATTTCATCAACCGTACGGAAGCCCAATTGAGCCATAAGCTCGCGCACTTCCTGCGCGATCATCTTGAAGTAGTTCACGACGTATTCCGGTTTGCCCGTGAATTTCTGACGAAGTACAGGATCCTGCGTTGCAACTCCCACCGGACAGGTGTTGAGATGACAAACGCGCATCATAATGCAGCCGGATACGATCAGGGCGGATGTGGCGAAACCAAACTCTTCCGCGCCCAGCAGCGCTCCGACGACCACGTCACGTCCGGTTTTGAGTTGGCCATCGGTCTGCACGGTAATGCGGCTGCGCAGATTGTTCATGACGAGCACCTGGTGCGTTTCCGCCAGTCCGAGTTCCCACGGAATACCGGCGTGTTTAATGCTGGTCACGGGTGAGGCGCCCGTTCCGCCGCTGTCTCCGGAGATGAGAACGACGTCCGCATGAGCTTTGGCGACGCCTGCAGCGATGGTGCCGACGCCCACTTCGGCCACCAGCTTCACGCTGATGCGCGCGCGAGGATTGGAATTCTTCAGATCATAGATGAGCTGCGAGAGATCCTCGATCGAATAGATATCGTGGTGCGGCGGCGGCGAGATCAGCCCGACACCCGGAATCGCATGCCGCACTCGCGCAATGTTTTCATCGACCTTATGGCCCGGAAGCTGTCCGCCTTCGCCGGGCTTTGCGCCCTGCGCCATCTTGATCTGCAGCTCGTTCGCATTGATCAGGTATTGACTCGTGACACCAAACCGGGCGGACGCGACTTGCTTGATCGCGCTGGAGCGCGAATCGCCGTTAGGATCCGGAATATATCGAGCGGGATCTTCGCCGCCCTCGCCCGTATTGCTGCGGCCGCCCATGCGGTTCATAGCGATGGCCAAAGTCTCATGAGCTTCCTTGCTGATGGACCCGAACGACATCGCGCCCGTGGCAAAGCGTTTGACGATGGATTCCACCGGCTCTACTTCGTCCAGCGGAATCGGCTCGGAAGCGAATTTCAAATCCATCAACCCGCGAAGCGTGCACAACTTCTCGCTCGTGGAATTCACAAGCGCACTGTATTCCTTGAAGACCCTGTAATTGTTGGTGCGCGTCGAGTATTGGAGCTTGTGGATCGTCTCCGGGTTATAGATGTGATACTCGCCGTCCTGCCGCCACTGGTATTGGCCGCCCCAGTCCAAATCAGGCTGGCGCACCGGGCGCTCGGGAAACGCGTGTCGATGACGCGCGATCGTCTCTTCAGCAATTTCATCGAGCCCGATCCCCCCGATACGCGACGGCGTATTCGTAAAATACCTCTCCACAAATTTCTGATCGAGCCCAATCGCCTCGAATATTTGCGCTCCGCGGTAACTTTGAAGCGTGGAGATTCCCATTTTCGACATCACTTTCACGACACCCTTTTTCACAGCCTTCGTGTAGTGATTGACCGCCTTGCGATGGTCGATCCCCGTGAGCAGGTTCTGGCGGACCATGTCGTCCAGCGTTTCAAAAGCAAGATACGGATTGATGGCCGAGGCGCCATAACCAATCAACAGGCCGTAGTGATGCACCTCACGTGCATCGCCAGTCTCAACGATCAAGGTCGCCCTGGTCCGAGTTCCTTCGCGGACAAGGTGGTGATGCAGCCCCGAGGTGGCCAGCAGGCTCGGAATCGGGGCGTGGTCTTTGTCGACCTGGCGATCCGACAAGATCAGGATCGTTGCGCCCGAGTTGATCCCAAGACTGGCGGTCTCGAACAAATTCTCCAGGGCTCGGCGCATACCCTCGCCACCTTCGGCTACCTTGAAAGACATCGGGAGAGTGATCGACCGGAATCCGGGCAGAGCGATGTGACGCAACTTTGCCAGATCGTCGTTGTCAATGATCGGCGAAAGAACCTTGATCATCCGGCAGCTTTCCGGTTCCGGCTTCAACAAATTCCGCTCGGGCCCGAGCGCGGTTGACATGGACGTGACCAACTCTTCGCGGATCGCGTCGAGCGGAGGATTTGTGACCTGCGCGAACAACTGTTTGAAGTAATTGAACAGCGAGGGTGCGCGGTCCGATAGAACAGCCAGTGGCGTGTCGGTTCCCATCGAGCCGATGGCTTCTTCGCCATTCTTCGCCATCGGGGCCATCAGGATTCGAAGATCTTCATGCGTGTATCCGAAAATCTGTTGGCGGAGAAGAACCGTTTCGTGGTCGGGCTCCGGAACATGCTGCTCGGGAAGATCCGCCAGGCGAACCAGATTTTTGTTCAGCCACTGGCGGTAAGGTTTCTCGCTCGCCATCTTGTGCTTGAGTTCCGTGTCGTCGATGATGCGGCCCTCTCGCGTGTCCACGAGAAACATCTTGCCCGGCTGAAGACGTCCTTTGAGAACGATGTTCTCCGGCGGGACATCCAACACGCCGACTTCAGAAGCCATGATGACCAGACCATCGTTGGTGACGCAGTAGCGCGAAGGACGCAGGCCGTTACGATCGAGTACCGCGCCGATGACCGTGCCATCCGTGAAGACCATCGAAGCCGGGCCATCCCAAGGTTCCATCAAGCACGAGTGATATTCGTAGAAAGCCTTCTTCTCATCGTTCATGGTCTCGTGGCCGTCCCACGCTTCGGGAATCAACATCATCATCGCGTGAGGAAGCGAGCGGCCGCACATGACGAGCATCTCTACGGCATTGTCAATCATGGCGGAATCGCTTCCGCCTTCGACAATCACCGGGAGCAGGTCCCTAATGCCATTGCCGAAGAGTTCCGACTCGAACAGGGCTTCGCGCGCCTTCATCCAGTTGATATTGCCGCGCAGCGTGTTGATTTCGCCGTTGTGAGAGATGTAGCGAAACGGATGAGCGAGCGACCAACTCGGGAATGTATTCGTGCTGAAGCGCTGATGGACTACCGCCAGCGCCGACTCCATGCGCGGATCCGCGAGATCGGGAAAATAGATCTCGATCTGCTCCGCCGAGAGCATTCCTTTATAAACAATGGTGTTCGCCGACAGGCTGTCGAAATACGGCTCGGCCGTCGTTTTTTCAACTCGTTTGCGAATCAGGTAAAGCTTTCTTTCAAATTCAGCCCTCGACCGGATGTACGGATTTTGCTCAATGAAAACCTGCTTGAATACCGGTTCCACTGCTTTCGCCGTGTCACCGATCGGGGCATTGTTTGTGGGCACGGTCCGCCATCCCAGCAGTCTCTGTCCTGCCCGCACGATGGCCGCTTCGATGATTTCTTCGCACCAGCGTGCCGAAGACGCATCCCGCGGAAGGAAAACCATTCCAACGCCGTAGCTTCCCGGCGCCGGCAGAGTGAAGCCCAATTTCTTGCATTCGCTCTTGTAAAACTGATGCGGAATTTGCATCAGGATTCCGGCGCCGTCGCCTGTGTTTGCCTCGCAACCTTTGGCTCCGCGATGTTGCAGGTTCATGAGAACCTGGAGGGACTTCCGCACAATTTGGTTCGATTTCCGGCCGGCAATATCGACTACGAAACCGACTCCACAACTGTCATGTTCGAATTGGGGATCGTACAATCCTTGCTTTGGCGGCACCGCTGAATACATATGGCTCTACCTCGTGCGCGAAGAGATTTGCCGTTCGACGCCGGTCTTACTCTATTCATTTTTTAAGAATAAGTCAGCCTACAAAATAAAAGTACTTTGCATAAGAATACCTAATACTGTATCTTCGGCCGTAACAAGGCAAGGCGAAGCTTAAAATATGAATCTCGATACGTTGAGTCTCTATTGCGATGTGATCCGCTCCGGAAGCTTCTCGCTTGGCGCAGCCGCACACCGCATTTCTCAATCGGCTGCCAGCCAGGCGGTCCGGCAGCTCGAGGAGGAAGTCGGCGCGCAGCTCATCGACCGGACCAAAAGGCCATTCATGGTGATGCCGGAGGGAAGGAAGTTCTTTGACGCGTGTCTGGTCCTGCTCGAAAACTTCGAAAAGGCAAAGGCGGAAATCACTTCACAACGGACGCTGGTGGGTGGCGCTGTACGCGTTGCGGTGATCTACTCCGTGGGACTGCACGATATGGGTTTTTATACGCAGCAGTTCACGACACGATATCCGCAGGCGAAAATTCGTTTAGCCTATCTGCATCCGAACGAAGTCATTGATGCGGTCGTCAATGATGAGGCCGATCTCGGAATTCTTTCCTTTCCGGCGCCGCACCGGTCGCTGACGATTGTTCCCTGGCACTCCGAGCCGATGGTGTTTGTATGCCACCGTACGCATCCGCTCGCGAGGAGGAAGACGGTTTCATTCTTGGACCTCGAAGGCGAAACGTTTGTTGCCTTCGATCGGGGTCTCGTTATTCGCAAAGCCATTGATAAGGCTTTGCGCCAGCGTGGCGTTTCAATCAATGCCACGATGGAATTTGACAACATCGAGACGATCAAGCAGGCCATCACGATTCAATCCGGCGTCAGTATCCTTCCACAACCTAGCGTGCTGAGAGAGATCGAGGCCGGTATTCTTGCCGCCATCCCGCTGGACATGCCGGAGCTGGTTCGCCCGATCGGTATCATCCATCGGCGTCAGAAGCTGCTCACGCCGACGGCGGATAAACTGCTGGATTTTCTCCAAAGCCAGAAGCATTAGTGGAACCGCAAACTTTTAGCCGCGAATGGCGCGAATTACGCGAATGGGCCGCAGAGAATTTCCGACGTTGCCTATCGCAATAATGCCGGCGGCCCATTCGCGTAATTCGCGCCATTCGCGGCGAAGATCTGCTTCTTCTCAGTTCAGGTAGAACGGCATTGGAGTAAAGCACAACACCAGCATTGCAAGTGCGATCCAGCCAAGCCAGATGTGGCGGCGGCTGAGCGGGATTGAATCGTCCAGAGTCATCGGATGACGCAAGCCGATGAAGAGGAGGACCGTGGTCCACAGAAGCCATCCCTGCCAGTAAAAAATACCGAGAGGGATGAGAGAAAAGAGGAATCCTTGAGAGATCCTCTTGTGGACACGTCCGAACAGCGCGTAAGCTATGTGACCTCCGTCGAGTTGACCTACCGGCAGCAGGTTTAAGGCGGTGGCGAAAAAACCGAACCACGCGGCCAAGCCAATGGGGTGGAGGTCCAGATCCATCCCGGGTGGCGGCACCTTGCCCATCAGGAATTCGAGGAGTTTGAAAATGAGCGGCTCGCCTAATCCAAAGCCGCCAGCCGGGTCGGGTACGACGAAACGGGACTGAGTCAGTGCGATGAGAAGTGCAGGTATGGCGAGGACGAATCCTGCGATCGGCCCCGCGATGCCGACGTCCAACAGCGCCGCCCGATGATGAATCGGAGAACGTATCCGGATGAAGGCGCCCATCGTTCCAACAAGTGTGGGGGCCGGTATGAAATATGGAAGACTCGCGGAGATTCCGTAATATCTGCACGTCAGGTAATGACCCATTTCATGCGCAAGCAGAATGGCCATGATGGCCAAACTGAACGGAAGTCCGGTGATCAACAGGGACGGTGTACGCCAAATTTCGCGTGTGAAGTCGCGGAGTCCACTCCCCAGGGAGTTCGTGAATCCGGCCATCAGGACTGTGCCAACGATCGACGTGCTCACACAGGTCAGGATGAACAAAGCAAGGTTCAGCCAGGGAAACTTTTGCTCGGGCGCCTGCTCGAATAAGATTTCGGCGGGCGGATTAAACGTGTTGTCCATGAAACGCTTGGTACTTCTATTACAGCGATTGCAAGTCTTTGCCTGGCTTGAAGCGCACGGCTTTTCCTGGAGGGATATTCACTTCCGAGCCGGTACGAGGGTTTCGTCCGATTCCCGTCTTCCGCGGCTTTACAGAGAAGACGCCAAAGCCACGCAACTCAATCCGATCGTTGGCCTTGAGGGCGTCTTTCATGCAATTGAAGATGGTGTCCACTGCCTGCTCTGCTTTCGTCTTGCTGACTCCCGTCCGATCTACGATCTGATTGACAAGATCGAGTTTGATCACTGAAACCTCCGTCTCGTTAAGCTGGTCTGCTATCTCTTTTGTAACCATATTTTTAACATCACAAGGGGCGTTAGGCAATGCCAATTAAAGCCGACAGATGGATAAGGCAAATGGCCGAACTCCATCATATGATCGAACCATTTAGTTCCTCCCAAGTGGCCGAGGGCATGATCTCTTATGGGTTATCTTCTTACGGATACGACCTTCGCCTGGCCGACGATTTCAAAATCTTGGCCCCTCCCCCGGGCGTCACCCTCAACCCAAAGTCCATTCCGCCCGAATACTATCGTGACCACCGTGGGCCGTTTTGCGATATCCCACCTAACGGCTACATCTTAGGCCGGACGCTGGAATACCTCCGCATTCCTCGCGATGTGCTGACGGTGTGCATGGGCAAATCCACGTACGCGCGGACGGGAGTTCTGGTCAACGTCACGCCCTTCGAGCCCGAGTGGGAGGGATTTGTCACGGTCTCGATAGCGAATACGACACCGGTCCCGGTACGGGTTTTCGCCAACGAAGGTATATGTCAGGTGCTTTTCTTTCAGTCGGATGAGGCCTGCGAGGTTTCGTACAAAGACCGGAAAGGGAAATATCAGGCACAGACGCGAATAGAGTTTCCGAAATTGGAAAAGGAGAAGTAATTTCGGGACGGAGGAACAATTCAAGCGCTTCCGAGTTTTTCCTCCGTCCCGAAATTCCCCTTAAATCGCGAGCCCGCCATCCACCTGCACCACCTGTCCGGTCATATAGCCAGCCTTAGGTGAAAGCATGAATAACGCCACCTCGGCCATTTCTTCGGGTTTGGCGAAGCGGCCAAGTGGAATCCGTTCGAGTGCCTTCGCGCGATATTCTTCGTTCAAGACTCCCGTCATGTCCGTTTCGACAAAGCCGAGGGCGAGGGCATTGACCGTGATGTTGGCTTTCGCTACCTCCTTAGCGAGCGCCTTGGTGAAGCCGATCATGCCCGCCTTGGATGACGAATAGTTGACCTGGCCGGCCATGCCGACGATTCCGCTAATTGAAGTGATATTCAGAATGGTCCCACTTCTCTGACGGAGCATCACGCCGATGACGGGCTTGGTCAGGTTGAACACTCCTTTCAGATTCGTGTCCAGGACGTCGTCCCAGTCCTTCTCGCTCATTAGCGCAATGAGTTTGTCCCGCGTAATACCTGCGTTATTCACAAGAATATCGATGCGGCCAAATCGTTCCTTGACTTGTTTAACGAGGCCTTTGGCCTGCTCAAGGCTCGTGACGTCTGCCTGGTACCCCACCACGCCATCGCCATTCGTAATCTCATCCGCCAGCGCCTTGCTCTGCGTGTAGGTGAAAGCGACTTTCGCTCGCTCACGTGCGAGCGCCTGAACGATGGCCCGGCCAATACCGCGGCTGCCTCCGGTGACGACCGCGACCTTCTCAGAAAACATAGCAATGGAATTTAGCGCTATTTCCCAACGCCCGCCAGTAAGAAGTTCACTCTTGTCGCCTCGATTCGAAAAGTTTCGGCAAACAGCGGAGCCCAGCGCGTTAGGTTTTTAAAGCATTTCACAACAGACGCGGACCGATCTCTTTCGCCTTTCGGCGCGCCCGCCCGAGATTCGAGCGCCGGCTGGCACTGAGCTTCATCTCCAGCTCTGTCCAGGAAGGATCCGGCCCAATCCACGGATCCCAAAACCTGTCTGGCTGTTAAGTGTAATAACTATAGCGATTTACGGATATCAGCGTTGGGCTGAAAAGGAATAGAGCAGGTCCTTGGGTGCACTATGAAGGCTGGACCCGCGGCTGCAGGCTTGTCCGTTGAGTCTCATTCGCTTTTTCGGGCTGTCTTAAACAATGTGTATAGCGTGAGGACAATAGCGGCTGTATTATGTGTCGCGCTAGAAGAGGCCGAGCGTGACTCCGATTTGCGTCATCGGTTAGGTTCGAGTGAAGCAGCGGCCTCCTACATAAGGAGATGAGCATGAGCAGAGAAGAAGACGACCTGGAAGACGTCAATCTTTCGCCGGATGACGAGTTGGATTTTGGGCAGGGCGACACCTCAGGGCCAGCAATGGAAATGCCGCCGATCGGGGATGAGCCGGCTGCGCCCGCCCGCGCGCCGCGTCCTAGGGCGAAACGGAAGACCACACCGAAGCCCAAACCCAAGGCCAAGCGAAGGGTCGCCAAGCCCGTTCGGAAACCAGCCGCCCGAAAAACGGCCAAGAAAAAAACAAGAACCACCGCGAAAAAGAAAACGGCCGGCAAGGCAAAACGCAAAAAATAGGCGACGAAAAATTTGGGGACAGGTCACTAATTTGTTTCCTTTGGATAACAGACCATTCAAGAATCTGTTGGAAGGTTTGTTTCAAGGGGAAACAAATTAGTGACCGGTCCCCAAATTTCTCGTATGAACATCCTGCCCGCACTCAGAAGATTTGTACCTCTGCGATTGCGTCCGCCCTTGCGCAAGTGCCTGCACTTGGCGCGTTCCATCGTCCGGCCAGCCTCCGCTTATGATTCCCGGGTTCAAAACGAGCTTAAAGCGTTTGCGGACGAAAACGTTCTCGCCACACCGCCGATCATGAATTACTGGGCGAAGACCTACCTGGCCTCGATGGTGCAACTACGCGTTCGAGTGCGTCGACCTCAATCCGGAGATGCTCAACCATATTACGTTGATCTGGCAGCGCGGAGGAACGAAGTCGAGCTATACTGCCGGCGTCAGCGCTGATCAGATACGTGCGCCGAAGGATCGTCTTTAGTTAATCGATCTCGAGAATGAATCGGATCTGTTGTTCCAATCGCTCTTTATTCATGGTTTCAAAAAGGTCAACCAGTAGTATTGACTCCCGACACCGAACGACGCCTTAATCTGAAAGCCGTACCGTGCGGCAAAGCGCTGCATTTCCTCTTCGCTGAAGCCAACGCCGACCCACGTATCAGCTCTTTTCTCGTCGATTAGACATCCCTGAACCTGAAATTTGAAAATGGAGCCGGGACGAAGAACACGCCACGTTTCCCGAATATAGTTTTCGACAATGGCCTTTTTGGGGATGTGTTGAAACACAATCGCTGAAATTGCGAAGTTGAACTGATCGTTCGCAAACATCGAAAGATCGGCGCCGTTGTTCACGTGAAATTCAACATTCTCGCACGTATGCAACACCGATCGGGCCTGAGCGATCATTTCGGAGCTGACATCGACCGCATCCACTCGACCAAAGATTTTGCTCAACGGCTGAGTCATTCGTCCCGCCCCACATCCAATTTCGAGTACTCTCATCTCGTGCAGAGGCCTCTGGTTGCAGATATCCACGATGAAGGGCATTACGTGTTCTTCTACCCAAGCCGCAACAACACCTCGCAAAACGCCGTCCACACGATATATCGGCACTGTCTTGCCATTTATTAAAGCCTGCCAGCCGGGATAGAAGATTTCACTGACGACGAGCAACCCTCGCCCTTGTGTTTCGACACGGAATTCCGTAGTTACCGGGTCATTCCGAACGCTTTCAACGAGGCTTGTCTGCGTACCGGCTTCGAAGTCGATCGACTCCTGCAAAGGAGTTTCAATGATGGCCATCCGGCCGGGGTTGAAATCCGCATCGCTGATTTTTTTGAGCGGCCGAACTTTCGACGGATCAACAAAGACCTGATGCACAATCCACGCGCGATCGCCAAATCCCGGATTCTCGTAAACATTCCAAACCCCGTCCGAAAAGACCGGGACTCGTTCGCTGGGCCGGTCCACGCGCCGGAGAATGTATCGGACGTTTAGCAACTGCGGCATCCTTTCGTGGCCCAAATACCCGAGGTAGTCGGTAAGCATGGTGGCGCCCATACCGCCGGTCATCTCGATCCCGTAAGCATCACCGAGATTCGGCGGGAATTCCGCGTCGAAGTGAATACGAAACGGTGCAGCCTGCGATTTCAGGAAATCTGCGAGCTTGCGGCTCTTGAGTAACTCATCCATGTGGTCCTGCTTCTGTGCCTGGGCGATTCCTTTGTTGCGAATAGTCCAGTTGAATACATAAAGGTCCCAGAGGAGCAGAAACACCAAAGCGACTTTTGTTAGGACAAGGCCGTAACCCCTCGAGAGCAGTTCCAGCAGAACGTAGGCGCCGCCGATGAGGAAAAAAGACATGAAATACCAGTCATCGATAGTGATGGCGGTCTGAATTGTTCCTGCGATGAGAAGACCAGCTAACAAGATTACGAGCCAGCGCACGCCCCGGACAAACACCGAGACTCGAGAATCGCTGGCCCGCTCTGCACCTAAAAGATGATCAATTCCATACCCCCCTAGAATAGCCATGGCGAAGTGAGTGACGAGAATGAAGCGGCCGGCCTCACGTGCGATGTCGAGTCCCGGCACCAGATACAACAGGCCATGCAAAAATGAAAACTCACCCCAGCTATACAAGTACGCAGCGGCACCAAGGACTGCCAAATACTTTACCCATTTTTCACTCCAACATCGCCACGCGCCAATGATGGACAACAAGAATGGCAGAACGCCGAAATAGTTGCTCGGGGACTGATCGCCGGGATTCGCGGCACCGAACAGAAACGAGAAGAGCGAGCGAGGCGAGAACCTCGCAAGCTCACCCAGGTATTGATAAGGAACTCTCTGAAGGAATCGAATGGGCGTATCGCTGCCGATCCAGCGATACGACAATGGACCGTATTCCATCGATGGAATCAATTGGACGGCGCCAAATAAGAAACCCATAACAGCAACACTTGCCGCCATCGCGAAAATCTGCGCGCGCGGTTTCCCGGCGTACAGTACAAGCGACATCGTCGCAATGACGATGCCGCTCATGATCACCATGTGGATCCCGCCCGCCAAGATAGCCATGCCGAGGCCAAAGCCGGATAAAGCAGCAAAGAACAGGCCGCGCGAGACGGAGTTCTGATCAGCGGATCGCAAAAAGAAAAGGACAATGAAAGGCAGCCAAATTCCGGAGTCGAGTGTGTGCGGATGGCCTGTGTTCCCCAGATAGCCGCCAAGCGAGAAACACAATCCCGCTACAAAAGATGCAAATCGAGAAAGCCGGAGGTGGCCAGCAAGCAGAAACATGAATATGGCGGCAAGAATATGCGTCAGAACGTAGAACTCGTTGTACACGCGCTCGGAGAACATTCCATTGCTGTCCAAC
>WNGL01001801.1_pt1 | contig 28196 bp, 21 predicted proteins | sample 5400591 | NCBI WGS metagenome assembly WNGL01 (sample SAMN13153377, study PRJNA577476) | soil metagenome | isolation source: 80 cm soil or saprolite under Garry oak tree replicate 1 | place: USA:California | collected 2016-06-15 | reverse complement strand
ACTCGTTGGCGACTTCGATCAGCTGGACATCGTTTACGCGCACGACTCGCTTCCCATCGACGTCTATCAGTTGTTTGTCCAGCACGTCCCGCGCTAGCAGCACTTCACCGTCGCGGCGCACGAATGGCCGCAGATCGAGAATGTCAGAATTCAGGCGCACGCCTGCTTCGCCGAAATGCGAGATGCGCCAGCGCGGCAGAAAGAAATCTCGGCGCCGATAACGAGCAACAAACCCCGCGACCGGCGGATGATCCTCTTCACCCAGACGCACAATGACGTCCTTGAGCGTTGCCACACGCTCGCCTTCAAGGTCAAGGATAGGCCGACCTAAAACTTGCGAAAGATAAAGCATTTCGGATCATGCCGATAATAGCACGATAGAAAGTCGGCACGAGTACATGCTCGCCTCTTAGTGGCGTGGATGGTGATTCAGATCGGAAAGGAATCAGGCAGGTTTTTGTTCAAGCGCCGTCACGCGCTCCTCAAGGTCACGCTGGACCCTGATGACATCGACGTACTGAGTTCGAAACAGGTGTCCCATGTCTTTGAGCCCATCGCGGACGGTGGTTTCGAGTACCTCCACTCGGTTTTCGAGGCTATTCACTTGGCTCTTGAGGTCTTGCATTTCGGCGAGCACCGCTTCCCACATCGGACGAGTATCATAGAGACGATGTTCAACGGTTTCAGATAGTGCCGAGAGTTCGCTCCGCAAACTCGACACTTCACTGTGGAGTTCGCTGCGCAAACTTGACACTTCGCTGCGCAGCTCACTGCGCAATGCTTCGACTGCGGCAAACAACCGATCGAGCTTATCCTCGCCGTTATCGCCTGGAGGGTTCGGAAACCGCTTTGTGGGATCTTCGCTCATAGGTTGTGCTCATCATAGCCCCAACAAAGACCGCTGCGCAATTCGGCTCAGAATTCGGTTCGCTCAATGGCTTTTGCTGCGTAGAATTCTCGATCGGTGGCTTGCGAAAGTTATAACGAAGCAGTACGCGCACCGGAGTTGCGATGCCGTTGCGCATCGCTGGAAAGAAGTGCATTTGCTTCACCGTGTCCACGACGGATTGATCCAAGCCATAGCCGGCCCACCGCACAATTTCGACACGGCCGACTTCGCCGCGAGCATCGATGTCGACCAGCGCATCCACCGTCGCTTCCGCTTCGGCCCGCGCGGCGGTTTCAGGATAAGGCGGTTTCAATCGACGGTAAGCCCGCGGTGCTCGCACGTCTTTGTCAGTTTCGGAATTTTCGTCCGACATGACTTCAATGACTGGCGCGTTGATTTCGGTTGCGGACGCTCGTTCAGTGCGCTCCTCCTCTAAGGCGCGGCGAATGGCAATTATGTATCGCCGGCGGGTTTCTTCGGAAGCTAACATCGCGAGTAAGGCCCTTTCAGATTCTTCCGGCGAATCGCGCTGAACATTGGGCCGTTCCCAAAGAACCAACCTGCCTGTGCGCGCGCTGACGAGAAAGACCGAAGCAAAAGATTCGAAGTAACTGGCTCCAGTCGATGGAGATCTCTTCAAGGTTTCCGCGTCGCCAAGGAAATAGAAGTCACATCCGATCGCGGCGCCAAGATCGCGCGCCTGTTGCAGAGTGAGATTTAGGGATCCGGTAAAACCAACGCCTTTTGCGGCGGCCTGCACCTGATCCGCATCAATGGTCTGGACATCGCGCGAGGATTGCGACGGTTGTTGCGACTGAAATATTTCCCTGAACGCAGCGGTCGCACGCAAGCCAGTGGCCGTGGTACCGAGATCGAGTACAGCGATCCGCGTTGGTTTAGGCTGACAGACGGTTCGCGCTGAGAGCAGTAGCAGGCACTGCAACGCAAACAAAAGACGCGCGTATGCTTGCCTCGAAAACTGTGAACCCCGAATGTTCAACTGGATATTCTGATCTGTTCGCTGGTTTGCGCCATTAGTGAGATTGAGAAGATGGAAATAATCGCCGCACTCTTACGTTTCTGGTTATTCTTATTCAAGTTATTTCGTTCCCTGCAAACGGGTTGGAATCGCAAGGCAAAGGGTGGCAGATTGCCGCTAGAAACTATACCGCACTCCGATTTCGGCAGCGAACGCGTGAGGAAGTGTTACGCCACTCGGAGTAATAAAATTGATTGGTTTTTGGAACGAACTGGTACGAATATTACCGCTGAAGTTGTTGCCAAAGTTGGCGCGATTCGTCAGATCGAAGAACTGAATGAAGGTTGCAAAGTTGTAATGTTCCTTGAACCTGAAGTTCTTCGTAATGCGCGCGTCAAGCTGGAAGAACCGCTGGCCACGAAGATTGTCAAAAGAGGCAAATTGACATGCCCCGGATCTCAGACAGTCTCGGAACTTCCTGCGGTTGGCTGCACCGGTCGATCCTGATGCACCCGGATCGCCAAACGCGGTAAATGTCGCCTTCAGATCGTTCGGACTGCTGGTAAAAACAATAGCGTGTGTATTGCCGCGGCCGCTCCCCAGGCCAAGCACGTCCGAATCATAGATCGCATTGTAAGCACGTGGTGACTCTAATTGCAGGATCGGCGCAACCTGAAAGCCTCCGGGTAGGTTAATTACGCTGCCCATTGAGAAGCGGTGCCGTGTGTCGTTCGGCACTGGACCAAGCTCATAGGGAGCGAAATAATTAAAGTGATTAGAGGAGCGGTTACGGAAAGCGGCAGCGTTTCCGTTGTAGGCCAGGGCTCTCGATAGCGTGTAAGTGGCGTTGACACTGATTCTGTTATGCAGCCGACGGCGATAAGAGATGTTCATGCCATCGTACCGCGAACGGCCAACCGAAGCTTCGTCGTCGATGCGACCCAGAACGGGAACCCCAGCCGCCGCAAACGCCGCCGAGAGTGGACGCGATGTGATTTCATTTCCACTTGCGTCAAGAAAAAAGGTCCGCGTGGGATTTACGTTGAGCGTTTTCGACTCGTGAAGCGCGAGGACGTGAACATAGTCAAACTCGAGCACCGAATAGGTGTTGAGCTGGTGCGCATATCCAATATTCCACTGTTGCGTGTATGGATTCCGGTAAGTAGGATCCATGATACGACCAATCGAACCTGCCGGCAGTTGAGTTGGCGGCGGGGGAATCGTAGGCGATGGATCAACGCCAAAACGCCAGTCTTGCAGCAGCTTGTTTGTGCCTGGCACCAAATCGCCGCTGGAGATACTAAACACGCTCACAAAGATTGTGGGATTCTGCTGCTGAATCATGAATAGCGGGATGTTCAAGAACGTTTGACCGAAGTAAAGTCCATATCCCCCTCGCAAGATATGCCTGCCGTTCCCGCTCAAATCCCAGGCAAAACCAACCCGCGGACTAAAGTCTTTGTTGTCATCGTGAGGTAAGCTTGCTGCTAGCGGATGGTTAATGGCCTTGAGTTCGAGATAGGTTCGACTCTTGGCCTGGGCTTTAGTGCCGATCAGGTTAAAGTCTTTGTCCCAACGTACGCCCAGGTTCAAGGTAAGGTTGCGGCGGAACTTCCAATCATCCTGGAAGTAAGCGCCAAACATCTTGGCGCCTCCCGGCAAATCAAAGTACGGGTTACCCGCGGTTGCGGTCATGCTACCAACAGCCCCAGGTGTCGCGAAGCCCTGTGGATAGCACGGCTGATCTTTGGTTGGGCCGCACGTCTTGGGATTACTGAGAATGACGCTGGGTTTATCATTGAAATCGATCTCGAGCGTTGGATTGAATTCAAAGAATCCGCCAAGCTTTCGTTCCCAAACATAATCAACACCGGTCCTAACGGTGTGTTTGCCCCTGGTGATCGAGAGATCATCCTTGAACTGATACTTCGTCTGGTAGGACTGCTGCGGCACGTTTGCATTTGTGCCGAAGCTGATGCCGGTCGGGAATGTAAACAGCGGGACTTTGCTGTTGGTATCAATCAGATTATTCCAGTATTGATAACCGACGGTAGCCGCATTAACTACAGTGCTACTCAATACCGAGTTCAGTGTGAAGTTGCCAAGTTGGAGTCTGTTTTTCGTAAAGTTGCCCTCAGTTAAATCATTTCGGTTTCCAGATTGATCGTTTTCGCCGAGATTCTTCTGGTCGCTGTAGCTGACAAACATGTTGTGCTTCGAGCTAAAGGTGTGATCGATTCGCACATTCACACGCGTGTCCGTATATGGGAGCGGTATGATCGGAGAAGGTACAGCGCCAAGGCTCGTAACAAGCGACAGTTCCGCGAGGGCATCTGCCACAACCGGGATAGACGTGGCCTCTTTCTGGCGTTCCAAAGCAAAGAAAAAGAACGTGCGACGCTTGCCTTTGTAAACTGAATCACCGCCTTCGCCGAAACGAGGCAGATAAAGTGGACCCCCGATCGATCCACCCCATATCTTTCGATTAAAGGGTGGTTTGGTCGTTACTTTCTGGCTGGTAGTGGGATCGACTTCAGTCGCATTTAGCTTCTTATCCCGAAGTTGAAAGAATATTGAACCATGAAAATCCTTGCCGCCAGATTTCGTCACTACGTTAACGGCTCCGCCTTCGCTACGACCGTTTACCGCTGAGAACCGTTGTGTACTTATGACAAACTCCTGAATAGCTTCCAGCGGAAACTGCATCACCGGCCCGCCCACCGTGTTGTCCTTATTATCAATACCATTGACGGTAACGTTCACGTTGCGGCCGCTCGAACCATTAACGGCGAAAATCGCGATGCGATTCTTGGTTGGATCATAAGAGTCGACAGGCTTTACTCCCGGCGCTAAATAAGCGAGGTTAGCTAAGTCTCGGCCATTGAGGGGAAGATCCTGAACGTCGCGCGGAGTGATGTTCATGCTAATGTCGGTCTTCTCCTTGCTTACCAATTCGGTTTCTCCGGCAGTTACGGTTACGGTACCCGTTACCCCGCCTGGATTCATGGTGACATTAAGCGAATTGGTCTGGCCGACCAGTAACTCGACATTCTCGGAAGTGGCGTCAGTGAATCCAGACGCATTTATCTTGATGTCATAGCGACCGGCCGGCAGCAGGTCAATCTTGTACTCTCCGCTGTCATTCGTCGTCGAAGTTCGCGTTTGACCTGTCGCTTTGTTCGTGGCGGTCACGGTTGCGCCTTTGATAGCGGCCTGGTTCTTATCCAGTACGGTACCGCTCAAAGACGCGCTGGCGGTCGCTTGAGCAAAGACAGTTGCGTATCCGGCAAGCACGAGAACGACAAAGCTTAGAAGGCTGAGCGTAACTTTCAGAAGTCTGGATGGCATGATCTTCTCCTCTTTAAGTGGTCCAACTGGAAGCGGCGGATTTCTCCTCCGGTTTTTGTCTGCAAGTTGTCCTCACAATACGTAGGGGTGGGACGGATGTCAAGCAAATTCTACGGTGGCAATTGCGCCGGCGCATTGCGAACAATCGTGACTCCTCTGTGTCTTTGCGATGATGTATGTTTATTACTTTCAGCCTCAGAGAATGGAAGGGAAAAACATGAGGAACCCAGAGATTGGCATCGGAATCATTGGCGCGGGTTTCGCGCGCACAACGCAGATTCCCGGCTTCAAGAATTGCGACGGAGCCCGGGTCGTCGCCATTGCCAGCGGCCACCGCGAGCATGCTGAAAAAATCGCTCGCGAATTCGACGTCGAGCACGTGGACAGTGACTGGCGCGCCCTTGTTGCTCGTGATGATGTCGATCTCGTAAGCATCGTCACCCCGCCCGTTAAGCATTGTGAGATGACGCTCGCAGCTTTGGAGAACGGCAAAGCAGTTCTCTGCGAAAAACCTATGGCGATGAATGCGGTTGAAGCGCGACGTATGACTGAGAGAGCGCGCGAAGCGGGTGTGTTGGCGCTTATCGATCATGAGCTGCGTTTCTTGCCGGGCCGAATTGAACTGGGCAGGTTGCTTAACGGTGGCGATATCGGAACGGTGCAACACGCGAAACTGCTCTTCCGCTCTGACTCACGCGCTGACGTTGATCGGCCATGGAACTGGTGGTCGGACGAAAGCCAGGGCGGCGGCACGTTGGGCGCGATTGGATCGCACGTGATCGACGGCTTTCGCTGGTTATTGGGCACGGAAGTTTCAGAAGTTTCCTGCAACCTCGCGACGCACATTCGCGAACGAAAGGATGAGGAAAGCGGTGACTCGCGCGCGGTGACCACCGACGACGAAGCGAACCTGCTGTTGCGCTTTGCCGAAAGTGAATTGACTGAGGGCGCCACCGGGAACGTCTCGCTTTCGATGGTTGAGCCGGGGAAAGCTGAGCATCGTCTGGAGATTTTCGGTTCTCTGGGAGGGTTGATGATCAATGAAGCTGGGGAAATCTGGCGTGCCGGTGTCGGCTCGGGCGAATGGGAGAAAGTCGAGACTGAGCGCGGCGAGCTGGCGCCGGGAATGCGCGATGGCGGCTGGGCGCGCGGTTTCACCGCCTTCTCAAAGCAAATCGTGAAGGCATTACGCGAAGGACGAACTACCGTCGACGGCGCGGCGACGTTCGAAGATGGTTATCACGTGCAAATGGTTTTGGATGCGGCGCGCCGATCGCATGAGAGCGCTTGCTGGGTAAAGTCAGAACCGCCTGCGGTAGCGGGCGGTTAACCTCAATTTTGGGTAAGGGCTGGGGTGCGGGCCTAGCGAGAGAAGGTAGTAGACCGCTCTCTTGCTGTCTTAAGGATCCGCCGCCATGAGGGGAGAAATTAAAGTCGGTGGGTGCGCAGCCAGACCCTCACCCTGCCCCTCTCCCAAAGGGAGAGGGAGACGCAGCAAGACTTGCCTATCAAATTTCTTGACGGAGCGAGATTAGTGAGCACAAGCCGTGCTGGCTTTCTCACCGATGCGACGCGTGGCGCACACCAGAACCAACTTCCAATTTTCAACCGGCGTATGCTCGACGGTGAGACGACTGGTCAGATAAGCGAGGCGCTTGGTCTCCGGGCCTTGGCCGATTGTGAAGCGCTGATTCAAGTAATAAGGCGGAATCGATTGATAGTTGAGTACCACGCGAACGGACACTGCGGCGCGGGTGTGGTCGTTGACGGGAATCCGATAGATGATTCTATCTACGCCCGGAGCGGCAGAGCCGTTGAGATAATCAGCATCGCGTTCCGCATCGCCGTGCGGCCTGGTGAACTCGGCGAAAGGTCCATCTGCTCGCCAACCTTTCGGCAGCAAGCGATTGTTCTTTACCGGGCGATCAAGCCCGACGAAACTGGTCGTGATCTTTCCTTCGGTATCGGCCATCAGTTCTTCGTAAATCTGCGCCTGATTTTCATCGGTGATAATTTGATAGTGAGGCTGAAAGACTTGCTTCCGCATGGACGGATCGTAGAAGAACTCCGTCGGCAGAACTTCGTCGCTGGCGCCTTTGACGATCGCGCCCGCGCTGTTGGTCCGGCCTGACGCCCAAATCACATCTCCTTTTTCATCCAGCGCTTCGAACGTTATGAAAACCCGGCGAAAAGCTACGCCTGACGGCAAACCATGGCCCGCGAGATTCTCGACCTCGACGGTCGCCTCGACGAACTTCTCTTTTCGCTCGAGCGAGGTCACAGAGATCTTCGCGGTCTGGTTCTTCGCCAGATCGGTACTCGAGTTTTGCGCCGTCTCCAGACCCAGCGCGGACTGATCGAACATATAATCCGCTGTCCTGATTCCCAGGATCTGCGGAAATTGTTGAAACATCAGCAGGCCAAACTCATTCAGGCCGACCAGCGTGTGACGTGAATACTGATCGCGTATGCGCAGCGTGATTTCTTTGTCAGGGGCGCGGTAATCGGTGTAGGGATAATTGTTGTCTTCAATGTTGGCGATGCGGGAAATAATCTGACGACCCTTGAAGTCGCGCGGCATGTGACAATCCTGGCAGGTGCGGGCGGCCGTGTGATCGATCGGCTCGCGCTCGTTTTGATAGATGCTGTTCTGCCATTCGGGGTAAGTCATCTGCTCGTGAAATTCTTTCGGCTGGCCGTTCTTATCGAGTACTTGCCTTCCTTGCTTGTCGAAAACGGGAAGGATCACCGTGTGACAACTCCCACACAACGCGGAAGACTTGATGTGGTCCGCAAACCGAGGAGTGATGCCCATCGCGTTTTTCATCGGCAGAGTCGCAAGTTGATCGTAAGGTCCGTTCACAGCGTTGGCGGGATCAAGCTTGAATTTGCCGGTAAAACTTTCCGGCGTTCCGAGTCCTTCCTTAGCGATTCGATGACACGCGTCGCACGAGACGCCGTCGCGCGCCAGCGCGCCGTACTTGCCGTCCGTGTCGTCCGGCAAAGCGAAAACCATGCTGTGTTTGAAAGGTTGATTCCTGTCCAACTCCAATTGGCGCTGGCCCATGACACCGTGACAGCGATAACAGGTGTTGTCGAAGAATTCAGTGCGCGAAGGATAAAGCGCTTTTTCGGATTCGAGCTGGGCATGAAAGATCGGATCGCGGCCCGCCAGGCCCATCATCGATGCGCGCCACTCAGTGTACGGCGAGAGATTGATCGGCTTCTGATTCGATTCGCCAAACGGATACAGCATGTCGTCGTTCGTGGCTGAGTGGCAGCCCATGCACTGGCTGGAAGTAAGGAAGCCTTTCGGGCCGCCCGCACCTGGAACGACGTGATCGAAACTTTCTCCGGGAAATGGCTTCACTTGCTGTGCGGTAACATCGGGCATGGTTTTCAGCAGACTTAGCAGGTTTGGATTCGGTGAAGTTCGCGGATTAGCGAACGCGCTCTTGGCGATCGCCGGAGTTCGCGCAATCCTCGAATGCATATCCTCCTTCTCCGGGGGCAGCGGCAACATCGTCGGCATTTCGACGTTGAAAGAAATGGGAGAGCCCTCAACGTTTTTAACCGTAATGAAGGTCGATTCTTTTTCCGCCGACGCATGGCATCTCAGGCAATACAATCCGAAGCCTGAATCGGGATAATCGATCGCCGGATTTGCGGGCGCGTAGTTGGGCGCATGATACGACCAGTACCAACCGTCAAACACAGCCTTCTTGTCCTTGACCATTACGGTCCAGCCAGTCAGTTTGGCGTCCTGTCTGGAGGGCGAGGGAAACATTTCCTTCACGATCATCGCACCGTCGGGAATTTCACCCTCGCGATTCTTAATCTTTACCCACTCCCAGACTTGCGGCGAGTAGAAGACCTTGACCGCATCATGTGTGCCGTACGAGAGCCCGCCAATGAATGGTCCCGTATTGCGTATCTCTGAATCAGCCACCCAGTTTTTGTAACAGCCCTGATCGAGAAAAGCGTAAAGCAGCTTTTCAAATTTCCTGGTACCGACATCGCTGGCGTTCGGAAGTGGAAACGCGAGGTCGCAGCGCGCGTTTTGAGCCGGCGTTTGGTTCGCTCGCTCTGCCTGGCTCCCCTTGGCGGGCCAGAAAGCCGCGCCGACCCAGAGGGCAAGAAATAAGGTTAGAAGGGGGAACCGAAGCTTCATTGAACGTCTTGCGCTTGCCAGTCTCAGAGTCGGTCGGACGAAGAGAAGAACGAATCGACGCTAAGCGCGTTCAGATACTAAACCAGAAACAGCGATCTGAGAAAGAATGGAATTTCATTGACGCAACAGCTTTGGGAACCTAACTAAAACACGCGAAAGCTCCACCGGGATTTCCAGTGGCTTTGCCACAGCACACCGCGGTAAGCCTGTGGCTTACCGGATGGTTGAAATAATATCGTTCTGAGGCTGCGCCTCAGAGGAACGGAGGCGGGGCCTCCCTAATAAAAATAGGCACGAATAAAAATAGGCATGCACTTGGCAAGCGACAGCTTACCGGTATGGGCTGCGGCACAGCCGCGAAGGATTTGCGGCGTGCAGATGAAAACACTCACCGGTTTATCTACTTCCTAACGGACACACCCACAGAATCTACTTGCGTGATCAAATAACGGATGGCAACATGACGCGAAGTATTCGCAGGTTCGCCTATTAGAATTGATGCGCCTGCTGATGATCGCCTATGGACTATACATTTTGGTTGGGACATATTTCCGGGCATCTGGCGTCCGTTCTCACCGTGGTCGCGTATCTCTTGAAGGACATTCTCTGGCTTCGTCTGCTCACGATTCTTTCTTGCTTTGCCGGAATTGCTTTCAACTATTTCGTGCCGGCCACGCCTCTCTGGACTGTCATTGGCTGGAACCTTTTGTTTGCCGCCATCAACATAGTCCAGTGTGCCATCATCATTCGGGAACGCAGCGGTATTCAGTTCAGTGACGAAGAAAAAGAGCTGCACGAGACGCTTTTCAAAAACTTTGCGCCGTTCGAGTTTATGAAACTGATGCGCATTGGTAATTGGCGCGAAGCCAAACCGGGACAAGTGCTGACCGTCGAAGGCCAGCCGTTGGATGAAGTAATGCTGATTTACGACGGCCGGCTCGGCGTGGAAACCAACGGCAAGGAAGTCGCACAGTTGCAGGATGGAAACTTCATCGGCGAAGTCAGTTTCATCAGTGGCGGCGCCGCGACCGCGACGGTGCGCGCGGTGGATCCGACCCGCTATGTGAGCTGGTCAAAGAAAGAAATCGAGAAACTCCTGAATCGTAATCCCAGCATGAAATTCGCGATGCAGGCCGTATTCAGCACCGACCTGAGCAAGAAGCTTGCGCGCCGCGCGCCTACCTTTCAAGGCAAGATACATCTTCCTTCCTAGCCGATGAAACCAAAGAAAAATCGTGCGAGACGCGGTACGCACGCCTCCGGCGTGCAGCACGCCCGAGGCGTGCGTACCCGGGTCGGAGTCGACACCGGCGGCACCTTCACTGATTTTGTTTTCGAAGCCGAAGGTGAGTTGCGGGTTTTCAAGCTGGCATCGACTCCCGACGATCCTTCGCGCGCGATCATTGAAGGTCTGAGACGAATCGCTGTAGAGACGGATTCGCGTTTAAGTGAAATTGAGGTCGTACATGGAACGACGGTTGGAACCAATGCGCTGTTGCAACGGCGCGGCGCGCGCACCGCATTAGTGACGACGGCGGGATTCGAAGATGTGATCGAGATTGGCCGTCAAGCACGGCCCCAGCTTTACAACCTGAATGCAGTCAAGCCGCCACCGTTAGTTCCGAGTGAATTGAGGTTCGGAATAGGTGAGCGGGTGGCGGCTTCGGGCGAAGTCCTTGAGGCGCTCAATGATTCGGAAGTGAACACGTTGGTCCAGAAGCTTGGACGGTCTGGGTGTGAATCGATCGCCGTCTCGTTGCTCTTTTCTTTCGCTCATCGCAATCACGAACAGCGAATAGCGAAAGCGCTGAGAAACCTAAATCTGCCGCTTTCCATCTCACACCAAATTCTTCCTGAATATCGCGAGTACGAACGAACTTCGACAGTCGCGGTCAACGCTTATCTACAACCGTTGATGGGCCGTTACCTTACGCGTTTGAGCGAAAGCGCCGCCGAAGAAGACAAAGTTCAAAGACCAAAGACCAAAGATCAAAGATCAGCTTTTCGTTTGCATGTCATGCAATCATCCGGTGGCAGCATCTCCGCCGCCGCCGCCGCCGCAGAACCAGTGCGTACGATTCTCTCCGGCCCGGCGGGTGGCGTCGTAGGCGCATTACGGGCCGCGTTGAGGGCAGGTTTTGAAAACATCATCACCTTCGATATGGGTGGTACATCGACTGACGTGGCCTTGTGTGATCGCGCGGGGCTGCGGCTGACTAACGAAGCAATTGTCGCGGGCGTCCCGGTGGCCGTCCCGATGATGGACGTTCATACCGTCGGCGCCGGCGGTGGATCGATTGCGCGCGTCGATGAAGGTGGGTCGTTACGCGTGGGTCCGGAATCTGCCGGCGCCGATCCCGGTCCTGCCTGTTATGGCAAGTCTCTTCTCCCAACGGTCACCGATGCGCACATGGTACTCGGTCACTTTCCTGGCGCTACGTTGCTCGGCGGCGAATTCAAGCTCGATGAAGGGCGGGCGCGGACAGCTCTCGAAATGCTCGCCGCGGAAATGAGCAGAGCCGTGCAAAGAAAAGTAAGCGCGATCGGTACTGCTCAAGGTGTGCTCGATGTCGTGACGACCAACATGGAACGCGCGCTGCGCCACATCTCGGTCGAGCGTGGTCACGACCCGCGCGAATTCACGTTGATTCCGTTCGGGGGCGCGGGAGGCTTGCACGCCATAACGTTGGCGCGGGCGCTGCAAATTCCACGCGTGCTCTTGCCTGCTTTACCCGGAGCACTGTCAGCAATTGGTGTAGTGACTGCCGACGTCGTCAAAGACCAAAGCCGCACCGTGATGCTCGATGCGTCGCGTGAGGTCGCGGCAGAACTTGAGCGCGGGTTTCAGGATATGGAAAAACAGGCGCGCGCCGCTCTTCGACGCGAAGGCTTCGAAGAATCGAAACAGCGTCACGAACGATCTTTGGCGGCCCGCTACCAGGGCCAGTCGTTCGAACTCCACATCAAACAAACGCGCGGCGACATTACGGCGGCTTTCCACCGCGCGCATCGCGCCCGTTACGGCTATGCGCAGGAAAATAACATTGTTGAGATAGTCAGCGCGCGCGTGCGATCCATCGGGGTCGTGGCAAAACTGAAAATGCGTCGCGCCAATCGTTCGTCGTCAAAGCGATTTGCTAAGCCGCATGATTGTGCGGAAACATATTTCGATCGAAAGAAGCTGCCCGTTGCTGTTTATCAACGCGAGGATCTCAAGCATGGTGCGCGTTTGCGCGTTCCCTGTATTGTGGCCGAGTACTCGGCAACCACGGTGATTCCCAGCGGGAGCGAGGCTGAACTAGATTCACAAGGAAACTTGATAATCGATATCTAGAAATCGTCAGCATTATTTCGGAAATCACCCGGCACAGAAATTACCAGCGTTGAGTTAAGATCGACCTCGCGCGATATAATGAGCGGGGAACGAATGAAATAGGAGAACGAACCAATAGTGGACACGTCTCACTTAAAAGATAGTGGTTCCTTGTCATTCACACCCTGCTTTAGCTGGGTGATAACGAGCCGCAGTTGTCTATTAATTAAACGGTTAAGTGTGTATGTTCGTTTGGTCCCACCCAGCTAAAGCAGGGTGTGAATGAGAGCTACTACAAAGCCTTGGCACCCTGCAAGGCAGGCAGGGATGAGTCTGAAATGAAGGTGAAGCTACAGTTCGATCCAATCACGCTTGAAATCTATCGCGCGCTCTACACTTCAGTCGCGGAAGAGATGGGAGTGGCTTTGCGGCGGACCGCATTCTCCCCAAACATCAAGGAGCGGCGAGATTATTCATGTGCAGTTTTTGATTCGTCAGGCCGCGTAATCGCGCAAGGCGATCACATGCCCGTACATCTCGGTTCGATGCCGATGGCCGTTGCTGCGGCCTTGCGCGAAGTTAAGATCCGCCCAGGTGACGTCGTCGCCCTCAACGATCCGTTTGCCGGTGGCACGCATCTGCCGGATGTCACGCTGGTGATGGGAGTGTTCGGCGAGTCGGCAGAAGGCAGACGGCAGGTGGCAGGACACAAGAAGCGCGCTCCTGCAACCCGCATCCTGCCTCCTGCTTCCTGTCTCTTCTTCGTCGCCAATCGCGCGCACCACGCCGACATCGGCGGCGCGACGCCGGGTTCGATGGGCCTGGCGACCGACGTTTATGGTGAAGGCGTGCGCATTCCGCCGATTCATTTAGTGCGCGGCGGCGAGATTTGCGAGGACGTGATGAAATTAATTCTCGCGAACGTTCGCAGCAACAAAGAAAGGCAGGCGGATTTCGAAGCTCAGATCGGATCGCTGAAGACTGGAGGGGCGCGGTTGCTGGAAATTGTTGCACGTCGTGGAGCGAAGGAAGCGAGCCACTACGCGGCGCATTTGATCTCGTATTCATCACGCATGATGCGTCATGCGATCGCCGCGATCCCTGATGGCAGCTACGAGGCTGAAGACGCGCTCGATGACGACGGTATCAGCGAGAGTGAAATTCCGATTCGCGTGCGCATCACGATCAGAGGCGATCGCGCGTTGGTTGATTTCTCAGGCAGCGCGCCGCAGGTTGCCGGCGCGATTAATGCGGTCGAAGCAATCACAGTCTCGGCAGTCTCATATTGCTTCCGCTGTCTGGTCGGTGGCGATGTGCCGGCCAGTGCAGGACTGATGGAGCCAATCGAAGTTGTCGCTCCAAAAGGAACGATCGTCAATGCCAATCATCCGGCTTCAGTCGCCGGCGGAAACGTCGAGACGTCACAGCGCATTGTCGATACAGTATTCAAGGCCCTGGCGCAGGCGATTCCCGAGCGCATTCCGGCGGCGAGTCAGGGCACGATGAACAACTTGACGATTGGCGGTATTGATCCGCGCACCGGCGCAGAGTTCTCCTACTACGAAACTGTCGCCGGTGGCATGGGCGCGCGGCCTTCGCTTGACGGCATGAACGCCACACACACGCACATGACTAACAGTTTGAATACGCCCGCTGAGGCGCTTGAGTATGCCTATCCTTTGCGGGTGCGGCGTTATCGCATCAACCAAGGTTCGGGAGGAAGAGGCAAACAAAAGGGTGGCGATGGAAGCATTCGCGAGATCGAAGTGCTGGCGACGGCGAGGATGTCTCTACTCTCTGATCGTCGGAAGCGTGCGCCTTACGGATTGCGCGGCGGCGAAGATGGCAAGCGCGGCCGCGCCTGCATCATTCGCACAGATGGCAGCGAAGAAGAGCTAACTTCAAAAGGAAGCTGGCAAATGGAAGCGGGCGATCGCGTGCGCATCGAAACTCCCGGCGGCGGTGGTTTTGGGAAATCGTTACAGAACCGAGAGCGGTAGCGACCGGCCTCTATTGTTCCAGGACCGGCTCATCAATAAAAGGAGGGCCGGTCGCTACCGCTCTCGGTTCCGTAACGGTGCGTTTTGGAAAATGAACGAGTTGGATTAGACTGCGCCGTTCGGCAAATCAGAATCGAGTCTACGTGATCGAAAATTCATGAACACTTCAGCAACGATGATCCGAAGCATTGAACCAGACGAAAACGAAGTTCCGGTGCGCAAAGAGCATCCGGGCGCAGCCGCTGTGGGTTGGATCGAGGTAATCGCCGGCTCGATGTTTTCTGGCAAATCAGAAGAGCTGATTCGCCGTTTACGCCGGGCCAGGATAGCGCGCCAGAGAATTCAGGTGTTCAAGCCTGAGATCGATTCACGCTATTCCGACAATCACATCGTCTCGCACTCTGAGATAAAGCACGAATCGGCCAACGTGCGGACCGCGGCGGAAATTCGCGCGCGGGTAGAAGCTAATACCGAAGTTGTCGGCATCGATGAGGGCCAATTTTTTGACCACGAATTGATTGGTGTCGCCAACGAACTCGCGGAACGCGGCGTGCGCGTGATTATTGCCGGATTGGATCAGGACTATACCGGTAAGCCTTGGGAGCCAATGCCGCAATTGCTCGCGATCGCGGAATACATCACCAAAACACACGCTATCTGCGTCAGGTGCGGCCAGCCCGCGAACTACTCGCAACGCATCTTCGAATCCGAAGAGCGCGTCGCCGTCGGCGCTGCCGGGATGTACGAAGCACGTTGTCGCCAGTGCTTTGTGCCGCACGCCGACGCGCCGACGATTCATCCTGACTAATGATGGTTGTGACCTAACCGATCGTAATCGGAAACGGCAGGAAGCAAAGCGCGAACACGATTAGGGTGATGACGCCAATGATCGTTCGGGCAAGGCCCAGCGGTTCCATTTGCTCCGGTTGTGGATGACGCACGCGCAGCATCACGGCGAGCAGCACCACATAAAGAAACATGACCGGACTCCTGAACCACAACCAGCCGAAGATTGTAGTTATCAACATCAGTCCGAAGGCTACACGCCCGATCCACCAATGCGCCCGCTGGCCAAACAGCGCAAAGGTTCCGTGCCCGCCATCGAGTTGGCCCACCGGCATCAGGTTTAGAGCCGTCACTAACGACCCTACCCAGGCCGCCAGATAAAAAGAGTTCACCACTGAATTATCCAGATTGATTCTGAACATTCGTGCGATCAAGCGAAACAGCAGCGGGTCGTTGAAAGTCAGTTCAGGCACTTCGCCGGGCGGAATGTTCATGTAATGCGCTGTCAGTACGCCGGCGAAGGCAATCGGCACAATCAATATAAAACCTGCTAATGGTCCGGCGAGTCCGATGTCGAACAAGGCCCGACGCGATGGCACCGGCGATTTCATTTTGATGAAGGCGCCGAACGTTCCCGGAATCAACAGCGGTGGTTGAGGAATAAAGAACGGCAAGGTAGCGTCAACGCCATAATAGCGACAAAAAAGATAATGGCCCGATTCGTGTGCCGTCAGAATCGCGAGCAACGAACCGGAAAAGATCAAGCCCTGCCCGAGGAAATACGGATGCGCAAACGAGTAAGATAACAAACCCCAGATGGCGGAAATGTAATAGCGCGGAATCATCAACAGAATTCCGATCAAGCCGGCGCCGCCTCCAGTCTCCGGACCGTGGCCGATATCCGGTCCCGCCATCATGATTCCGCAGAGGGTCGTCGTTCCTGCTGTGACTAGAAACAACGCCGCGTGCAGCATCCACTGTCGCGCGGTTGGCCTTGCAAACCTGCGTTCTCCGGCTATGCTCACATGCATGAGCGGTGTGACTGTTTCAGATGATTGGGACATGATTTCTGGAAGTTAAGACGAGCAGTGAAAGCCGATATTCGCCGGTGCTGCAGACGCGCGAGGCTTATAGTCCACACAGGTCTTCAAAAACGCAACCCGCGAGAGTGAAAGCGCCCCTTTCACTCTCGCGGGCAACCTCATTCAACTGCTTCCATCTATAAACATTGCGCGCCTAACGGCGCTTAGCTTTTGATCGTGCTCGAGATTTTTGTCTCTGTGCCGCGGCTTCCCAAGCGTTCTTAAGCTTCGCTATCTTCCTCGCCGTTTCCCTCGTGCGCGTGTAATTCCTTTCCCGGCTTGAAACGAATTGTCTTGCCCGTAGGGATCGCGACCTCCTGGCCCGTACGCGGATTGCGTCCGACGCCGCGCTTGCGCGGCTTTACGATAAAGACGCCAAAGCCCCGCAGCTCGATGCGTTCACCGCGGGCCAATGCTTCCTTCATCGAATGAAAGAGAGCGTCCACGGCTTGTTCCGCTTTCAATTTCGGGATGCCGGTTTCGTCGGCAAGACGGTTGACGATATCAAGTTTAATCACGGGCCTGGCCTCCAATTGTAACGATCGATAGCTGACGATTCGGGAGGAGAATTCTTCTTTGAACCGCGTGTCGTGGATGATAGAAAGCGGCGATGATAACTGTCAAGCTTTTGTATGGATGGTGATCGTTTGACAAGGCCAGCAAACGACGGATAACCTCGATGCGACGGAGCCGATCCCTTGGGTACGCATCGCTTCCAGCGTGCCTGGCTTCGGTCAAAGACCGACTGATGACGATGGCACGCTGGAAGCGATGCGTACCCGGGATTCGCCAGCGACGAAACTTATGTTCGGAAATCGATTCAACCAACCACCCCCGTTCGGCACAGTTGACGCGGACGACGATCGCGACATCGAAGTGCATCGTCCCCGGGAAGCGGCGCGAAAGCACTTGTGGCAGGAATCACGTTTACTGGTTCGCGATCTGATCTTCGCGCTAATGCTGCTGGCGCTGGTGATGGTGTTCATCATCCAACCTGTCAAGGTCGAAGGCACTTCGATGCTGCCTTACCTGCATGACGGCGAGCGCATCTTCGTCAACAAGCTGATCTATTACGACGATTATCGCTGGGCGCCAAAGGTCTATCGGGGCGACATAGTGGTTTTCTGGTTTCCCGACGATCCTTCCAAGAGTTATATCAAGCGGGTCATCGGTCTGCCGGGTGACACAGTCGAAGTGCACGAAGGCCATGTGCGCGTGAACGGTATCGACCTGGATGAGGGATATCTTAATCAGCAATTGAACATGTCGCACGCCAGCCGGCCGCCGACTTACGTCAAGCCAGGATACTATTTCGTCATGGGCGATAATCGGGACAATTCCAGCGACTCGCGCATCTGGGGCCTCGTGCCGAAGAAATACATCTATGGCAAAGCGCTGTTTCGCTATTGGCCGCTAAGCAACGCTACCGTAATTTCGCATCCGAATAATGACGGGATTCCACCGGGCCCGAGTTATCGACGCGATGCGTTCAGTGCGCCTGATTCGGATGACCGGTGAGGTAGCATAGACTTCAGTCTGTGATCCGCCGGCTGAAGGAATCCTCAGGGAACAACACAGACTGAAGTCTGTGTAACTTTTTATGTCTGACTGGCTGCGATTGATCTCGATGATTTTTTACGCACCGTTGCGCGGAATGCGTGAAGTGCGTGATCGCGGCGCGCTCGTGCCGGTGATTATTTGCGCTTATCTTTCGCAGGTTCTTTACCTGTTCGCAATTCAATGGCTCGCCGGTAACAGGTCCCTGCTCGTTCGGCCGCAGGTAATTGGCGCCAACTTTTTTCACGCGGCGACGTCCATTTTGCCGTATGCCATCGTGTTCGTCCCTCTGTTCGCTTTGGTGGCGAACTTGTTCGACCGGCGTGGCAGTTTTGGGCTGGTGCTGCAACAGGAATACGCCTCGCTGGGTTCAGTAATCTTTTACGCGTTGATAGCGGCCAATTTGGTGGCCATCCTGATTTCAGTCTTCTTTCACTTTAGTGGCGTGCAGGCTGCTTACGTGGCCAGCTCGATGCAATCGGCGGAACAGATCAAGTCGTTGCTCAAGCTGCCAGTGGAAGTGCAGCAAGAGTTGGATAGAGAATTGCGCGATCCGGTTTTTGTGGCCGGCAGTCTCTTTCGCACCGTCAAAATAGCCATCTTCACAATTGGCGCGCTCGAATCCGTGCGAAAGGTTTTTCGTCTTTCCTTCTTGCGCTCGATCGCTGTCGTCTCGTTGGGATATGCCGCGGCGTTGCTGCTCTCGCCGATTTGGTTGTTGCTGTTTACCAGGATTATCGGCTCGCCGTTTCTCCTTCTGATGCTTTTCTTCTTAATGCGCGGTTACTTCAGTGGCATCGTCAGCAATCAACGCGCGCGTGCGGCTTTCAAACAGAACCTGGAAGCCGCTACGATCAATCCGCGTGATTCATCCGCGCATTACAATCTGGGTTTGATTCATCAGCAACGCGGCGAATTGGACCAGGCCCGTGAGCGCTTTCAACGCGCGATCGAAATCGATGGCGAAGAGCTGGATGCTCACTATCAACTCGGCCGCATCGCCCGCGCGCAGAACCGTCTGGCCGAAGCGATCGGACACTTCGAGCAGGTCGTGCAGAGCGATCAGTCGCATGCGCAACACGAAATCTGGCGCGAAATCGGAGCGACTTATATTGCCGCAGGCCAATATGGCGACGCCCGCGATGCGCTGGAGAAATTTTTAGATCGCCGCGAAAACGATCCCCAGGGTCTCTATCTAATGGGCCGCGCTTACGCCGGCCTCGGTGACCAGCAGGAAGCCGCAAGTTCCATGCAGGCGTGCATCGACGCGGTCAAGACTGCGCCTGCCTACAAATACCGAATCGAGAAACGCTGGTTGAATGAAGCGCAGCAGTTTTTGAAAACGGCTAACAAGTCACGCTTGACTACCGACAGAGCGTGAGGCCGTAAGCAGTCGGCAGTAGCCGGAGGTCGATCAATGGAAAACAATATCGCGATTGCCGAAAAGTTCACGTCCGCTGACTTAGCGTCGATGCCGGATGACGGCGAGCTTTACGAAATTATCGATGGAGAACTGTACGTGTCCGGACAACCGGACTATGAACATCAATATACGTGTGCGCGTTTAGAGCAGTCTCTTAACAACTGGAGTGACGAAACGCACGCTGGCGCAGCGGTTCAGGCGCCGGGCCTTATCTTCGGTGAACATAATGATGTGGCCCCAGACGTCGTCTGGATGTCATTCGAACGATTGGCCAGCGGGCTGGATGAAGCTGGACATTTGATCGTCGCGCCCGAGTTAGTCATCGAAGTGCTGTCGCCTGGAAAGGCCAACGAAGACCGTGACCGTAAGGCCAAACTTAACCTTTATTCGCGGCGTGGCGTCGATGAATACTGGGTTGTAAGTTGGTTGAAGAGATTCGTGGAAGTCTATCGGCGCGAAGGCGGAGTTTTGAAGCTTGCAGCTACCCTGCATAATGGAGACACGTTGGAATCCCCGCTGCTTCCTGGCTTTTCCTGCGAGATTAGCAAACTATTCCTTCTGGAGTCGCCTTTCAAGAAACTAGGCATTCCTTACCCAGTCAGAGTCAAATCATGATGGTCTGTAAGACGACCAACCAAAGAAAATCCGCCATCCTCGCTCTCGAAGACGGCCGAGTCTTTCGCGGTCGATCATGGGCTGCCGAGGGCGAGGCCTGTGGCGAGGTGGTCTTTAACACTTCCATGACTGGCTATCAGGAAGTGCTCACCGATCCTTCTTATGCCGGGCAGCTCGTCTGTATGACTTATCCTTTGATCGGGAATTACGGCGTCAACAGCGAAGATCCCGAATCCAGCCGGCCGTGGGTTGAAGGCTTCGTGGTACGCGAGGCTAGCCGCGTGGCCTCGAGTTGGCGTGCGGAAGAGTCACTTGATGCCTACCTCAAACGCTGGAACATCGTTGCGATCGATCACATCGATACGCGGGCGCTGGTGCGACATATTCGCGACCAGGGCGCAATGCGCGCTTGTCTCTCAACTGTCGATATCAACGCAGAGAACGTGATCGATAAAGCGCGCCGTTCACTGCCAATGGAGAATCGCGAGCTGGCCAGCGTGGTCACCACCAAGCAGCCTTACGAAGTTTCTGCCGAAGGTGAAGAGCGATTTCACGTAGTCTGTTATGATTTTGGCGTCAAGATGAATAGTCTTCGGGAGTTTTCGCAGTCGGGTTGTCGCGTAACGGTAGTGCCGGCTTCGACTTCAGCCAGCGCAGTTTTCGCGATGAAACCTGACGGGGTCTTTCTTTCAAACGGCCCCGGCGATCCCGCATCAATGAGCAAAGAAGTCGGAGAAGTAAAGCAAATTGCGGAATCAGGTGTGCCCACGTTCGGTATCTGCTTTGGCCATCAATTGCTTGGGCGCGCGTTTGGCGGCCAGACTTTCAAACTCGTCTTCGGTCATCGCGGCGGGAATCAACCAGTAAAGGATTTTCGCGACGGCCACGTTGAGATCACTTCACACAATCACGGTTTCGCGGTCCAGGCCGACTCGCTACCGCCGGAAATCGAAGTCACGCATGTAAACCTTAATGACCGCTGCATGGAAGGCATGCGTCATCGCACGCTTCCAATCATCTCGGTCCAATACCACCCGGAAGCTGCGCCCGGCCCACACGACGCGGAGCATCACTTCAAAAGATTCATCGAGTTGATGGAAAAAAGAAAGCCCGGCGAGCCCAGCGCAAGCTAACGACTTGCGCCCCAAATCTGAATTCCGGCGCCGCACTCGCTTGGTGACCAGAGATCAACCGCCCGCTACTGCAGGTGGTTCGACCGACACATCAATCGACCTTCGGCTTCAATTCTCCGGTTAATAAGTCGGGACGAACGCGGGCCATCTCTTCGGGCGTGGTGCTGATGGTGGGACGAACGGACGGCTCTGGCGATTCTGCTGCGTCAACAATAGCTCCTTCCAAAACTTCGGCGATAGTTTCACTGCCGCGATGCTCCAACCAATGGCGGTAGGTGACGGTGAGGATCGCGATCACGGGAATCGCCAGAAAGATTCCCGCCACCCCGGCCAACTCCGCGCCGCCGAGAATAGCGAGAATTACCGCGAGCGGATGCAGGTGAATCCCGGTGCCGATTATGCGCGGATAGATCACATAGTCCTGAACGATTCTCAGGACACCAAGGAACAGCAGGACCACGAACGCCATCCCGAAACCGGAATGCAGCAGCGCCAGCAAGGTTGCCAGAATCGCCACGACTAATGGACCCACCAGCGGCACAAATTCCAGGAGGCCGGCGATCAGCCCCAGCACGAGCGGGCTCGGCATTCCTATCAAGGCAAAGCCCACGCTCGAAATCACGCCGATCAAAACACAGGCTGTCAGTTGCGCGCGAATATAAGCCGCCAAGGTGCTGTTGACATCCTGGAAGAACTCGTCACCCCGCCAACGGAGTCGTCCGCGCGGCAGCATAGCCAACGCCGAACGGCGAAAGCTGTCAGCATCCTTCAAAAGAAAGAAGCCGAGGATCGGAATCAGCACCAGCCAGGGCAGGTAGATGATCAAACCAAGCATCCGCTCGACGGCTACGCTGACGATTTCGCCGCCTTTAGCTATCAGCCCGAGCACGCTATCGTTCACCGCCTTGACGACGCCTTCCGGCATGCGGTGTTGCATGAAATATTGATTGAGGCGCTGGCTGCTGCTGGTAATCGTTCGATAGTAATCGACCGCTTGCTGTCTGAATTCCGGAAACTGCGCGGCAAGCTGCGGCGCCAACAAATAGATCATCGCGCCAATGCCAAAGAACAACGCCACGTAAACGATCGCGATCGCGAGTCCGCGTGGCACCGCGCGTTCGCGCGAACCGAATCGAATCGGGCGCTGCACCAGATCGACCAGAGGAGCCACCAGATACGCGAAGAAAATTGACAGTACGACGAGGAGGATTACAGTCGTGAGCCTATAGACCACCCACAACAGCGCAGCCACGGCCAGCAAGAGCAAGAGGATGCGGAGCACTGCGCGCGTTTGCAGCCAGGAGCTGGCCGCGAATGAAATATCTCTTGGTGCTGGATTCTGGTTAGTTGACGACATTTGTTCCTGCCCGCCGTTTGAGTACAGCGCGAGCATCTCAAAATGGCTGGCGCCATTCGCAAAAACGAGCTTAATGCTCCAGACGAAGAATCAGACGGTTGACATCGTCTTTGTCCATTAGGGACATTGGCTGAAACTCAACCCCGAAGGTGTCTAACGTCCCGTGGTGTACCACTTCGCCCTGTAAAGACAAAGCGGCTTCGGCATCAAGCAAGACGAGACCAAGCCGATCACCCACGCGCACGCTTGAGCAGGCCGGCAAATTGCGAACGCGCAGACCGCCCAGACTAATGTCGGACGGCTCACCGATGCCAATCTGCTCTCCGCAGCTTGCGTCTTCGACCGCCAGGCTAATTTTGTAGGGCACACCGTAACGAGGGAACCTGCGCCGCTCTTCAAAGGAATTGGCGGTAAAGGCTGCACTTTCGGACATAAGAGATTCTCCCTTCATCAAGTCAGGACTATGACAATTCATCCTCGTCATAGTCATCCTCGGCTTCGTGCATCTTGATCTTGGCCTCTTTCCAAACGATGCCGCGCCATTCGTCCGTCTCGCCGAGCAGTTGCAACGCGGCTTGAGGGTGACCAGGATTGCGTTCGATGCGCAGCACTTCGGCAATGACCCGTAGCTTTTCGCCGTCTTCGCCGAGCACCAGCAAACTCACCCGAGTGCCAACCGGAGGCAACTCACGCAGAAGATGAACCAAAGTTCCCTCGGGCCCAATATTTTCTGTCTCGCCTTCGCTAACGATGTGCACGCCATCGTCAGTGTCCCACTCAGCGCGGACTGGAAAGGCAGCAATATACCGGGGGCCGGATCGGCTTTCGGTTAGTGAGTTCTGGGGCATTGAGGTTTAACTCCTTTGAGAGACTGAAGTATTACTTAGAAGTTCAATCCTAATTGATCAATCACTTACCCTATTTCGTCTTCCGATCTTAAGTAGTCTCTGGAACCATGCCTTATGCGAAGCACAATAACCGTTTTGCCTTTCACGGTAAATAAAATTCGATATTTTCCGTAATCGAGATGTCTAATTTCATCGTCAAAAAAAACGCTTTCGCGTGCGACTGCACAGCGAAAAGGGCTTCTTTCCAGTGACCTGATCGCCTTTATGAGGCCTTCAAACCATTGAAAGGCAGCCGTGGCCGCGCGTTCGTTCAACCAAAAAAAAGCTTCTGCTGCGTCGCTGATTGCGAGGTGGGCAACTTGGATCTCGTAGGTCACTGCTTCCTGTTACGCCCGATCTGCTTTCGCATGCGCCTTTCAAATTCCGGAAGCGAAACGGTTCTACCACGCGCCACGTCTTCAAGCCCCTGGCGGATGGCCTCGATCGTCTCGGCTTGGTCCAGAAGCTCTCTTATTCGCTGGTAGCTGGCTGCATCTTGCACCACCAGCTTGGCTTTACCGTTAACCGTCAGCAGCACCGGCGCACCGGTCTCTTCCAACCGTTTGATAAACTCGGCGGTGTTGCGCTTGAACTCGGAGAGCGAATCAACGTCACGGCTTATATCGATCATGGTGGCGGTTTTCCCTGAATTACACTAAATCTAAACTAAATTGCATGTTATAGCTTTGGTGATTCTTTGGCAACTTCATTCTTCTTCGCCCCGCAACTTCTCCAGCACTGAGAAGTCTTCCAGCGTCGTAGTATCACCGGCGACCGAACCGCTAGTCGCAATCTCACGCAAGAGGCGCCGCATGATTTTCCCCGAGCGTGTTTTTGGCAGGACATCGGCAAAGCGAATGTCGTCGGGTTTCGCCAGCGCACCGATCTCATGGGCGACGTGTTGCCGGAGTTCTTCTTTCAAAAGATCGGTTGGCTCACGTCCGCCTTCGAGGGTGACGAAGGCAACGATAGCGGAGCCCTTTAGATCATCAGGGCGAGCGACGACGGCGGATTCTGCCACGGCCTCGTGTGAAACCAACGCGCTTTCGATCTCTGCCGTTCCCAGACGATGTCCGGCGACATTAATCACATCGTCGATGCGGCCCATGATCCAGAAGTATCCATCCTGATCTTTTCGCGCGCCGTCACCGGCGAAATACACGCCATCGATTTGCGACCAATACTGCTGGCGATAACGCTCATCGTCGCCATAGATTGTGCGCAGCATCCCGGGCCACGGACGGGTGATGACGAGATAGCCACCTTCGCTTGGTCCGACTGACTTGCCATCGCGGGTCATCACGTCCGCCTCAATTCCCGGAAAGGGCTTGGTTGCCGAGCCAGGCTTAGTCGGCGTCGCACCGGGCAAAGGCGTGATCATGATTCCACCGGTCTCAGTCTGCCACCACGTATCGACGATGGGACAGCGTTCCTTTCCAATGATTCGGTGATACCACATCCACGCTTCGGGATTAATTGGCTCGCCGACCGTTCCCAGCAATCGCAGACTCGACAGATCGTGCTTCAAAGGCCACTGCTCGCCCCACTTGATGAACGCGCGAATCGCCGTGGGGGCGGTGTAGAGAATGTTCACCCGGTGACGTTCAATGATGTCCCAGAAGCGATCGGGCTCGGGCCAGTTCGGCGCGCCTTCATACATAAACGCCGTCGCGCCGTTCGATAGCGGGCCATAAACAACGTAGCTGTGACCGGTGACCCACCCGATATCTGCGGTGCACCAATAAATGTCTTCGTCCTTAATGTCGAAGATCCATTTTGTGGTGAGATGTGCCTGCAGCAGGTAGCCGCCGGTCGTGTGGAGAATGCCTTTTGGCTTTCCCGTCGTACCGGATGTGTAAAGAATGAAGAGCGGATGTTCGCTGTCCAATTCTTCGGCCGGACAATTCGTATCGACAGCATCCATCAATTCATGCCACCAATGATCGCGACCGGATTCCATATGAATCTTGCTGCCGGTACGGCGAACCACAACGCATGATTGCACTGAAGGAGTTTCTTTCAGTGCCTCGTCAACCGCGGCCTTCAACTTCACTTCATTGCCGCGCCGCCAACCACCATCCGCGGTTATCACGGCTTTACACTGCGCATCGTTGATGCGATCGACCAGGGCGGTGCTGGAGAAGCCGCCGAATACGACGGAGTGCGTTGCCCCGATACGTGCGCACGCGAGCATTGAGATCGCCAGCTCGGGAATTAGCGGCATGTAGAGCGCCACGCGATCGCCCTTACCAACGCCAATGTTTTTCAACACATTCGCAAAACGGCAAACTTTGCTGTGCAGTTGTTCATAAGTCAGCGTGCGTGTGTCGCCCGGTTCACCCTCCCAAATCAGCGCCGCTTTATTGCGCCGCCAGGTCTGCAGATGACGATCGAGACAGTTGTCAGAAATATTAATCTTGCCGCCCACAAACCATTCGGCGTGAGGCGCCTCCCACCTCAAAACCGTATCCCACTTTTTGAACCAGTGCAGTTCGCTTTCAGCAAAGCGCGCCCAGAACTCTTCCGGATCCGTGCTCGCTTCCGTGCGCAGCGCTTCGAGTTCCGCCATCGACTTGATATGCGCGCGATCAGCAAAACTCTTTGGCGGATGAAAGACGCGTTCTTCCTGTTGCAGTGATTCGATGTTGGTAGTGATGGCTGACATATATTCGGAGCGCCGACATCCTGTCGGCGGTTCGCGGGCATCCTGCCCGCTCTTTTCGTCAACGGATATTATCGGTCGCTTTGCAGTTCTTCGACAATCTCGCGCAGCACAGCGCGACCCTTATCAACTTCGTCTGGTGCGAACGAAATTGCGCCGACAACTGCATGCCCGCCACCTCCGTAACGTTCACAGATCGTCGCGATATTATGACGTCGGGGGCGCGGCGCCCAGGGATTCGAGCCGACGGAAATTTTGGTGCGCTGCGGTGCGCGAGTCAGCGCTACAGTGTAAGTAGCATCCGGAAACAAATAATATGGTATGAATTTGTTGAAGCCTTCGTAACCCTCGTCCACCAGATCGAATTGCACGACGTCTTTGTCGTAGATCGCTTTGCGTCTAATTGCTTCGAGCGTTTCGCGATGGAGTTTCAAAATCGGTTGAAAGCGCGCTCCCACTTCCGCACTGGTTGCGACTTCGCCTAGAGACTTCCGGGTTAAATCGCGAATGATTCGTTCGATGAAGCGCTCATCAGGTTCGCCTTCGATCACTTGCATCAATTGCAGGGCCGGCTCTTTCAATTCCACACATTGCGCCGCGGAGTCGTAAAGCGCGCCGTCAATCACGTGCGCCCAGTGAATGAGATCGCGCAGCGGTTCGGCATCAAAACCGAATTCGGTTTGGGCCACATCGGCGATAAATTCCGTGCAGGATTTACGCGAGGCGTCGAGAAATTTCTGGCCCGAACGATCGGCGCGAAAGTGTGCCTCGTCTGACGGCGTGAGAAACGCAGATTGGTGATGATCGAACCACCAGGTCAACTTCTTCGAAGGTGAATATTTGAAATCGACGATGGCGTTTTCGTCGCCGTCGAACATTGCTTCGTCGAACAAATTACCGGGCCGGTGCAAGAGTCCGCCGTACTGAATATCAGAGCCGGGATGAATTCGTTCCTGGTAGAAGCGCGTGAAGGTCGCCGCTGATGCGACACCATCAAAACAATGACCGTGATAAAGGACGCGAAGTCTCATTAGAGCAGTTGTTTGTCGCTGTGGTTTAAAAAGCCGGACATCTTAGCAATTGGTCAACCGGGAAGCCAGTGGAGCATGTCAGAACGAACGAAAAGCGTCCGCGAGCGGACGGTCGATAATGTCAAGTCATACGCGCGCAGGAGTCGCGTCGGCAGATTCGGCCACAGCTTCCGCAGCATTCGCGCGCCGCCAGCGCATCAGGAGTGTAATCAAAGCCCCAACGCCTACGATGATTCCGATTATTTGCGAGGTTGAGAGTCCGGTCAGCGTGGTCAAGCCGAGAATGTCGCCGCGGGGATCGTCACGCACGAATTCGATCAGAAAACGCACGGTCGCGTAAATCAGCGCGTAGGCCAGAATCACCTGGCCGCTGAATTTCTTTCTCTTATGCAACCAGAGTAGAAAGAAAAAGACGATTAGCATTGCAAACGATTCGTAGAGCTGCGTCGGATGCAGCTTCGCATCGATGGGTACGCCCGTGACCTCATGGCCCAGTTCGGTGAACCGGACGCCCCAGGGCAAATTCGTCGGTTTGCCCCAACAGCATCCGGCGGAAAAGCATCCCTGTCGCCCGAGCACATTTCCGAGCGCGATTCCCGGGGCGCACGCGTCGGCGGTCTTCCACCACGGCAACTTCCAGCGCCGCATCAGAAAGTATCCCGTGATCATCGCGCCCAGCAGCCCGCCGTAAAAGACACCACCAGATCGCAGAAAATCCAGCGAGAAGAGTTGCAGCGGATGCTCGCGATACTCAGGCTCGGTGAAGAACATCAAGACCTTCGAACCGATAAGCGATGACAGCAAGAGCCAAAGGCATAAGTCATAGATTTTCTCGCGCGGTAAACCGTCGCGCTCCGCCAGCCTCACCGTAACGAAGATCGCGCCGAGAAAAGCGAGCGCGAGGAACACCCCGTAGGTGTTTATTGGGAAGTTGCCGATGCGGAAAAGAATTGGATACATGAA
>WNGL01003639.1_pt1 | contig 28198 bp, 23 predicted proteins | sample 5400591 | NCBI WGS metagenome assembly WNGL01 (sample SAMN13153377, study PRJNA577476) | soil metagenome | isolation source: 80 cm soil or saprolite under Garry oak tree replicate 1 | place: USA:California | collected 2016-06-15 | reverse complement strand
GTGGGTGCCCCATTCATGACGCAGTTTCATCGCGGCATGAGTGGGAAAGCAACACACCTTGTGCGACTCAGAATGTGGGTGCCCCATTCATGACGCAGTTTCATCGCGGCATGAGTGGGAAAGCAACACACCTTGTGCGACTCAGAATGTGGGTGCCCCATTCATGACGCAGTTTCATCGCGGCATGAGTGGGAGAGCAACACGACCTGGAGTTCTCGCCTCCGGGCCGTCCACTCGGACTCGATCTCCACCTCACCCACCTCTCCGGTTGCATAGTGTCGGAAACTCGACCGTGCCAATCCTCTGTCTTGGCCAAGCGGCTAATGCACTGGAATGCGATACACCGTCACCGAATATGCACCCAGTCTCACCGGAATGACTCTCGACTTCACATCCAGTATCGATCCTACCGGCGTCACAGCCATCGGGTGCTCAAAGCTGTTTTCAGCCTTCAGGTCAGCGCATTCCAGCGTTGTGACCTTCGCCATTCCAGACGGATTGGCCCCATTCAAACGAATCTCCGCCAATCGGACAGTCGGCGAGTAATTGACGGCTTTCACAATCAGCTCATGCGTGCGCTCGTCAAGCGATGCACTTGTATAGAGTCCACCGTCCGCATGCGGCGTTACGGGCACGATGCGCGTCCCCGCGTTGTTGGCAAACACCTTCTGAACGTAGTAATCCGTTGTGCCGTACGAATACAGATTGTCAAACCAGATCGCGTCCGGCTTCCACTGCCATGCATCCACATGAGCCAGCAGCGGAGCATACGATGCCATCTGCACAACATCGCCATTGCGCTCCAGCCCCGTCATGAAAGCAGCTTCTGAAATGGCCGTCTTCCAGTTGTTGCGATTGTCCGCGCTCGTCGTTGCAACACTCTGCGCCGCATACTCGCCCGCAAACACCTTCGGTCCCGACCTGTCGTACTGGTCATAGCGCGACGTGTTCTCGAGAAACCACTCTGGACTCATGTAGTAGTGCTCGTCCACAATGTTCGCTTTGAGCTGCCGCCAATTGTTCCACGCACTGTCAAACAGTTCTCCCGATGGCGAAGGTCCAGCGGCAACCACCAGATTGATCTCCGGATGCTGCGCCTTCAATGCAGCCGCAAACACTTTGTAGCGATCCACGTAGCGCGGCCCCCATTGCTCGTTACCCACTCCGATCATCTCGAGGTGAAACGGAGCAGGGTGCCCCATCTGCGCACGCAGCTTGCCCCACGGCGAAGTAACAGGCCCATTCGCAAACTCAATCAGGTCCAGCGCGTCATGCACATATTCATCGAGTTCATTCAGCGCAGCAGTCTCGCTTGAGTTGAACTGGCAGGCCATGCCGCAGTTCAATATCGGGAGCGGTCTCGCACCGATATCCTCGGCCAACTGGAAATATTCATAAAATCCTAAACCGAACGACTGGAAATAATCCGGAGCCGGCCTCTGATCAAACTCCAGATTCCAGCGATTGATGATTGTTTTCCTCTGTGCGATATCCCCCACCGTGTTCTTCCAGCGATATCGATTCACCAGCGTCCGGCCTTCGACAATGCATCCTCCAGGAAAGCGAAGAAATCCAGGATGCAAATCGTAAAGCAGTTGCACCAGGTCTTTCCGCAGGCCGTTCTCACGATGCTTCCACGTGTCCACCGGAAACAGCGACACCATATCCAGATCCAGGTAGCCCTTCTCATCAATGAACAAAGTCAGCTTCGCGTGCGGCTCCGTAACGTTGGTTCGGATCACGGTTTCATAGCGTTTCCAATCCGCGCCAAAACCCTCCAGCTTTCCGCTTCCCAATTCGCGGCCGTTTCCATCCGTGATCACGGCACGCATAGTCTTCGGTCCGCCGCTTCGTACATAGGCTGAGAATCGGTATTCCGCGCCGCTCTCCACACCCATTCCACGAAACCCGCCGTTCCAGAATCCGTACCCCGGGTCGTAAACGCGCGCCCTCACATAATGCGGATTGGTCTGGTTAAGCGGATCTTGAGTCCGAACATCCAGTTCGCCCTTCGGAAATGCGATCCCCTTGCTGCTGAAACCCATCACTTCCTTCCAGCCCGTCAGCGGCTCTTGAAACTCGAACGATCGGTTCTTCACCAGTTCGGGATAGAGCCCACCATCCGCGCCAAAATTGATGTCCTCAAAGAAGATGCCAAACATCGACTGAGAAATCGCAGCGCCGGGGTGTGCGGCATCGACAGAGATCACCGCAGCATTCTCGTGATTCTGACCAAAAAGGCAGACTGGAAAAAGCGCAAACAACAGGATAGAAAACCAGTTTTTCTTAAGCATAAGAGTTGCGCCCCATCCTAATGCCTGCCGTTAAGCGCGTCCACTTGTAGCGAAGCCCACTCACCGGCTTCCACTTCCACGCTCTTAGAACTCTCGCCCCAGCCTCGATCTCTGGGTGCCCCATTCATGACGCAGTCTCATCGCTTCATGAGTGGGAAAGCAACACAGCCAGTGGAACTCAGAATGTGGGTGCCCATTCATGACGCAGTTTCATCGCGGCTTGAGTGGGAAAGCAACACAGCTTGTGGGACTCAGAATGTGCGTTCCCCATTCATGACGCAGTTTCATCGCGGCATGAGTGGGAAAGCAACACAGCTTGTGAAACTCAGAATGTGGGTGCCCCATTCATGACGCAGTTTCATCGCGGCATGAGTGGGAGTGCAACACAGCTAGTGAAACTCAGAATGTGGGTGCCCCATTCATGAAGCAGTCTCATCGCTTCATGAGTGGGAAAGCAAGCCGTAGCGCTATGCCTCGGGTTCTGGCAATTCGCCGAATTCCTCTGGGTGCTTTGATACGTAGGCGAACAGTAACTCTGTGAGGTCGTGAGGGTAAGTAAAAAACTCATTGTCCAATGCGCTAAGCTCGTCCTCTGTGTCGTCCGAAAACTCGACTGCCGCAGCGCTAATAGCTGCGGCATCCGACGGGAGCCCCTCTGGAAATGCGCAGGCGATCGCGCGTTTGCAAATGTCTCCGGTGCGAGGTGCGCCAATTGTTTCAAGAGCCTCAGCCACAAATCCAGCCGTTTCGCAACTGTCATTCAGGAAATACTGCGAAAAGCCCCCGTTGTTTACTTCCGCTTCAAGCGCCCAAATCGAAGAAAATACTTTCTGCGGAATGGATTGCATGCCGAAGTCATCCTTACCAAAGCTCGTCATGCCTGACCCAGAGAGGTCGCAGAGGATTCCGTTCTTATCCATCGCTTTTCAGCTCCAGTGTTTTCAATTTCATAATTCTAGCTTCCGATTGCCTCAAATCAACATTCACAATCGCCCCAGCGCCTCGGCCGATTTCAGCTTCCGCTCCAGATGCCGCTCCAGCGCCTGCAGCGTGAACCGCCGCAAATCCTGCCCTCGTCTTCGCGGCCACTCCTCCGCCGCAAAGGACCCCACCGGAGCCCGCAGCATCCGCATCGCCATCTGCCACGAATCGGCCGATAGCTCGCTCCCGCTCCCATTTCGATGCACATTGCAAAACAGCCCATCGGCGAAGCTGTTCCAACTCGTCTCTCCAGCCACCAGCGCCTCGCCGCACGCTGTACAGTGCGCGATATCCGGCAGCAGCCCGATCAGCCGCGTCATCCAAAGTTGAAAATACGTCAGCGGCATCCACGGATGCTCCACCGTCGTCTGTTCCAGTACCGAAACCACCAACCGAAACACCGTCTCTTGCGGATCGTGATCGGGCAGCGCCTCCTCCAGCACCTCTGCGAAGAAGCTCAGCACCGTCATCCTCGCCTGGTCCACCGGCATCGACAGTGGCGATCGCACAATCTCCAACTGATCCAGCCGCACCAGGTCCTGTCTGGGCCGCTCCGCAAACCACGCGCGCGCCACCGTCATCGGCTCGAGCGCCCCGCCAAAGCGCCTGCGGCTCTTCAGCGCCGATTTGGCCACGCCCTTCATCTTGCCAAAATCGCGCGTAAAGAAGCTCACCACCAGGTCAGCCTCCTGCACCGGCCACGTACGCAACACAACCGCCTCTGAAGTGAGCACGCTCATGCGATTCCATCATCGCACCCGCCCTGCATCCCTCGCCGCCCTGGTTCCAGGCAAAAAAATAGCAAGCCGCCACCTTTTCTTTCGTCCTTTCGGAATTTGCAGTGAATGTCGTCTTTCGGAATTCGCAGTGAATGTCGCAAGACCCGAGATCCTGTATCCCGAAGCCACGGGCTCAACAAGCTGAGGGAAGTCTCTCGGCGCGAACACGACTTTTTCCGCAGCCTGTTTAGCCCGCGAGGGAAGCCTCTTCGTGCGCGTATATCGGCAAACTCCGCTGACACCGCTTTTCCTTTTGCAGATTATTTCCATCCCTCGGCGCACACTGGAAGTTGGAGATCGAGCCTCGGAAGCATCACTACATGCACTCCTGCCGACATCAATATCGCAATGCGAAACAAAGAACGCAAATCGCCCCCAAAAGTCCCCGTAAGTCGTTACCCAAGAGGACTCTGCAGCCAAGTTCTTTGCTGAGAGGAACTTGCAGCTGTACCCCCTCTCTAAGCCCATGAATCAAAGGAACTTGCTTACAGAGTATGGGTGGGGGGGTACCAAGGAGTAAACAGTTCGGACCGGGCAGACCCGTGACAGATTCGAACGGGGATATAGGGGACATATCTGACTCCGCGACGGCGCCTGTTCGCGCCCAGACGCAAAACATCCGCCGAGCATAAAGACACGGCGGACGTCGTGAAATCTTGTCTTCGCGACTATCGTTCCAGGTTAGCGGCCGAAATGCGAAGCGTTCTTCTCGGTAAAGTGAGCCCACTTCTCCGGCAGGTCATCCTGCGCAAAAATCGCCGACACAGGGCACGCCGGCACGCATGCGCCGCAGTCAATGCACTCAACCGGATCGATGAACAACTGCTCGGCCTCCCCGAAGCCGGCTTCGTCCTTCTTGGGGTGGATGCAATCGACAGGACATGCGTCTACACAGGCGGTGTCCTTGGTGCCGATACAAGGTTCTGCAATGATATATGCCATCTTGATCTCTCCGAGCAGTACTGTCTCGACGCTGATACTAGCACACGCCCCCAAAGGCTGACTTGCCCCTCGGCGTGATCGTTTTGCCATGCGGGAAGCCACAATTCCCCGACCCAAATCCAGATTACGCGAACCGTCCGGAGAGCCTCAGCCGCCCGCCCGCTCCAACCTCTGCGCGGCAAATTCCTGTGCCGTCGGAATCGGCGACAACCCGCGCCCTGCAAACATATTCGTGAACAGCCCCACAAGTTCCTCGTGGATAAGACCGTTCGAAGCCAAAACTTCCCTGCTGTCAAGCCGGAAAGGATTCCCCGCAAAGTCCGTGACCTGTCCGCCCGCTTCAGCAACCAGCAAAACCCCCGCCGCCGTGTCCCACGGGTTCAGGTTGAACTCCCAGAACGCCTCCAGCCGCCCCGCAGCCACATAAGCCAGATCCAGAGCCGCCGATCCGGCACGCCTCACCCCATGCGAGCGCAGCGTGAACTCGTTATAGAAGTGAATGTTCGGGCTCTCATGACGCTTACGGCTCGGAAAGCCCGTTGCAATCAGCGACTCCGCCAAATGTTCTGTTTTCGACACTCTCAGCGGCTTGCCATTGATCTGCGCCCCTTTGCCTCGCTCCGCCGTAAAGAGGTCCTCTCGCATCGGGTCATAGATAATGGCAGCTTCGAGCGTTCCGTCCTCGTTCTCCGCCAGTCCCGCCATTCTCCGCTCCAATCCCAACGATACGCAAAACTGTGGAAACCCATGCGCGAAATTCGTAGTCCCATCCAGCGGATCGACATACCATCGATACTCCCGCTCCAATCGCTCGCGTGTTCCCTCTTCTCCATAAATCCCGTGCTCGGGAAACACCTCGCCCAGCCTGCCGCGAATGAGCTTCTCCACCGTGCGGTCAGCAATCGTCACCACGTCAACGTCGCCCTTGTACTCCGTCTCCACACCTTGCGCAAAAAAATCCCGCAGCCCGGCTCCTGCCTCTCGCGCAATTTCAGCAGCCTTCGGAACCCATACCAGTTCAGCCAGTTGCGGCGTCGCTACCAATTCACTCAAGACACTTCCTTGCTTACAACAGAACTGTCCGCGCCGGCCCGCGAGTGTCGCCGCTTCCCCGCTTCCGTGATGGTTTCCACCTGATGCTTGTAGATGAAGAGATTGGGCTTGCCGTCACGCGTCAGCCGCAGCATCCCGTCGTCGAAATACTCGATCCACCCGCGCACGATCTCGCCCCCGCGAAGCTTCACAGAGACTTGAACCTGGCGCTCACTGAGCGACCGGAGATAGAGCGCCTCCTGCCCGGTCTCACCCGGCGGAGGTGTCTTGGAATTACGGCGCGAGGACAATACTGAAGCCATAGTGCCATTTTAGATGCAGAGAATGACAACAGCGTTTGAGAATCCGTGAATCGGAATCCCGGGCCCGCCTCGCTCGTCGGCTTTGTGTGGAGTTTTGAGCGCGATACATCGAGACCGTGGAGGTTGTAGGGAAACGATGGCGGTGGCGAGTATTTTAACCTGGCGAGCAGTTCCGTCCGCAGGTGGTGCGAAGTTTGACGCGCTCTCATCCGCCAAGCTTCGTACGGGCCCACTCGCCACCGACTCAGAGAATAGACTTCTGAAGCGCCGGGTTCCATGCTTCTTTGGATGGCTTACCTGCCTCTTTTGGGGTGCCACCGGCGCTCCGACGGCCGAAACTCAGTTCTTCTTGGGCTCTGAATCCGCATAATACCCGGTGCGATGACGAATATCGAACGAAGTGCTCGCCGCTCGCGGAATCGTCACTTGGATTCGGTGGAAGTTCCGTCCCGGCTCCTGGTGGTGCGGATAGTAGCCCAGTAAATACTGCGTCCGCAAATCATCGCTTACGCGTGCGAATGCCTTATCAAGCCCGCCGTCGCTCACGTAGAAATGCTTTCCGCCTGTCTGCTCCGCCAGCGTAATTAACGCGTGCTCGCCTCCCAAATCGCGGCCGGCGCTGGCCTCAATCGGCACGTCGATGATGCTGTAGATCATCACTTCCTTGCGAAGAGCCTGTGCCAGCGCCTCGGCGTACGTCGTCCGGTTCACCGTGTCTCCCCCGTCCGACACCAGCGCCAGCACCTTACGGCCTTGCTTTGGCCCCAGACGGTCCGCGCCCAGATAAATCGCGTCATACAGTGCCGTCGCAAAGTCGCCACGCAGCCGATCCAGCCCGTGATCGATCTGCGCGACCTTGTTGGTAAACGGAGTCAGCTCGTGTACTTCCGTTGCAAACTCCAACAGTCCCATCTGATCCTGGGGACGCATCAGCGCATGCACAAAATGCCGCGCCGCCTCCGTCTCCTGTACGCGATCTTTGTACACGCTGCCGCTCACGTCGATGGCCAGCGTCAGATTCAGCGGCAACTCCGACTGGCGCTCAAACACGGCAATCTGCTGAGGGCGTCCGTCTTCCGTAATGGAAAAATCGTCCCGAGCCAGCCCTCCGACAATTGCGCCCGTCGCGTCGGTAACGTTCACAAACACGTTCACCAGCTTCACGTCGATGCGCAACGGAGAATCCTGCGCCGCCACATTTCCAGCCGAGCCGGCCGCCAATGCCATTCCAACCAACCCCGCGGCCCATCGCACTCCCAGCCGCTTCCGCTCACGTCGAAGGGGCATCTGCGTCCTCCACGGCATACCCGGCCGGAAACGGCTCGCCGTCCGCCCAAACCGCGCCATCCGCAAACGTCTCCTTCTTCCAGATCGGAACAGTTTTCTTCAGCGTGTCGATCAGCCAGCGGCTCGCATCGTAGGCCTGTGCGCGATGCGCCGAAGCCACCACGATCAGCACACTCGTTTCGCCAACCATCAGCCGCCCTAGCCGGTGAACCATCGTCACCTGCCGCACGCTAAATCGGCTCCGAGCCTCATCGGCCAATTCGCCCATCTGCTTCGCTGCCATCTCTTCGTAAGCCTCGTAGTCCAGATAAAGCGTCTGCCGCCCGCGCGAGTTGTTCCGAACGATGCCGTCAAATACCACCACCGCGCCATCCTCGCCCTTCTTGGCTTTCGCAACGAGCTTGTCCGAATCAATCGGTTCCCGCGTCAGCTCCGCCAGGATCGATACCCCGCCACCACCCTCGTCCAAAAGATTCGCCGCACGCGAAGTGCCACCGCCGGAGACGGGAGGCAGCAAGCCAACCTCGTCCGCATCCCGCAGCACCTGGCTCGGATGGGCATATTCCGCGTTTACACTCACCGCGATTCCCCGCAGTTGAACTGCAGGATGGCTCGCGCCAAGCCGCGACAGCAGCTCCGCAACCGTGGATTCGCCGGCCAACTCAACCGTAAACTCCGCGGAGCCCAATGACTCTTTCAACACACCAAAGGTAAGAATTCGCACATGCATGTCAGAGCAAGAATACCGCCTGCGAGTTAGACGCAGCAGCCGGCAATCAGTCGATGCCCGTTACCAACGACGCAATGCGAGCCCGAAATCAGGCGGGCTTCCCCGAGGATTGCCATTGGAGGCTCCAGCAATTGCAGGGATTGCAGAAACAGAAAAGGCCGGCAGATTCGCCGGCCCCCCATGCGGACTGTGTCTCTTTTACGCGGCCGCTTCGGTCCCGCGAATCGGCGCAATTGGTGCGGTATCCGGCCTGGCCTTGAGCAGGGGCAACGCTACTGCCAGCACATCTTCAATGCGGCTGGCAAAGTGGATGGCGACCCCTTCAATCATCTCCGCCGTCAGGTCCTCTTCCACGTCCTGGCGATTCTCGGCAGGCAGGATGATGGTTTCCACTCCTGCCCGGCGCGCCGCCAGGAATTTCTCCTTGATGCCGCCCACCGGCAGCACATTCCCGCTCAGCGTGATCTCCCCCGTCATCGCGGTCAACGGACGCACCGGCGTGTCTGTCAGCAACGACGCCAATACCGTGGCCATGGTGACACCAGCCGAAGGCCCATCCTTTGGAATTGCTCCTGCCGGCACATGAATGTGCAGGTCAATCTCCTTGGTAAAGTCCTCATCCAGTCCAAGCATCGGGGCGTTCGAACGCACCCAGGTCAGCGCGGCTTGCATCGATTCCTGCATCACCTCGCCAATCTGGCCCGTCATGGTGAAGCCACCCTTGCCCTTCATCTTGTTCGCCTCAATGAAGAGGATGTCGCCACCGGCCGGTGTCCACGCAAGGCCCACTGCCACCCCTGGCCGCTTCACGCGCTCTGCCACTTCTGTTTCCACGCGCACTTGCACGTGGCCCAGAAATTCCTTCAGCACTTCGCGATCGACTTCGAGCTTTTCTGTCTTGCCTTCGACAACGCGACGCGCCTGCTTCCTGGAGACCGTGCCAATCACCTGCTCCAGCTTGCGCACGCCCGCTTCCCGCGTGTAGTGGCGCACAATGTGCCGGATCGCTGACTCGGGAAACTCAATTTGCTCCGCGGTGATGCCGTTCCCCGTGATCTGACGCGGTATCAAATACCGCTGGGCAATATGCACCTTCTCCTCTTCGCTATACCCCTGCAGAGGAATCAGTTCCATGCGGTCAAGCAGCGGCGGCGGAACCGGGTCAAGCATGTTCGCCGTGCAAATAAACAAAACCTTCGAAAGGTCGAACTGCACATCGAGATAGTTGTCCCTGAACGTGTTGTTCTGCTCCGGATCCAGCGTCTCAAGCAGCGCCGAAGCGGGATCGCCACGAAAGTCGCGGCCCAGCTTGTCCACCTCGTCGAGCATGATCACCGGGTCGTTGGTTTCCGCCCGGCGAATGCTCTGAATGATCTGGCCCGGCAACGCGCCAATGTAGGTCCGGCGATGCCCGCGAATCTCCGCCTCGTCATGCATGCCGCCCAGCGAGATGCGTTGAAACTTGCGGCCCAGTGCGCGCGCAATCGAGCGTCCGAGACTGGTCTTGCCTACGCCCGGAGGGCCCACAAAGCACAAGATCGGGCCCTTCATATCTGGCTTCAGTTCCAGCACGCTCAGGTAGTCGAGAATGCGGTCCTTGACCTTCTTCAGCTCATAGTGATCCTCGTCCAGGATCTCCTTGGCCTTGTTGATATCGATCTTCGAGCCTGAACTCTTCGCCCATGGCAATACTGCGAGCCACTCAATGTAGTTGCGCGTCAACGAGTAGTCGGCAGCCATCGGCGACATCCGCGACAGCCGCGAAAGCTCCTTCAAAGCTTCCTTCTTCACGTCCTCCGGCATGCCCGCATCGTCAATCCTCTTGCGAAGTTCGTCGATGTCGCGCTGGCCTTCATCCTGCTCGCCCAGCTCCTTCTGGATGGCCTTCATCTGCTCGCGAAGATAGTAATCGCGCTGCGATTGCTGCACCTGGTCCTGCACTTCGCTTTGGATCTTGGTCCGCAGCTGCTGTACCTCAAGTTCCTTGGCCAAATGCTTCGTCAGCAGTTCCAGCCGCGCGGGAATACTCGCCGTCTCCAGCAGGTGCTGCTTGTCGTCCGTGGTCAGGAACGGCAGCGAGGAAGCGACAAAATCCACCAGCCGGCTGGGGTCATCGATGTTTCCCGCAATCGAACGCAGCTCATCCGAAAGCGTTGCCGACTCCGTGACGATTTGCTGGAATTGACCCACGACGTTACGCACCAGCGCTTCCACGTTCGAGGTCGACTCCAGCTCGGCGTCTTCCAGGGTCTCGATCTCTGCGATCATGAAAGGCTCGGTCTGCACATAGCGCAGCAACCGCACCCTCTCTACCCCCTCCGTGAATACAAACCGGCTCTGGTTTGGCATCCGCACTACTTTGTGGACCGTGGCCAATGTGCCAACATCGTGCAGATCGGTAGGCTTGGGTGCATCCAGCCGGGGGTCTAGCTGAGCGGTCACAATAATCGACCGTTCGTCAGCCAGCGACTCAATCAACTGAATGGAGCTCTCGCGGCCAACCGTAAGCGGCAGAACAGCATGCGGGAATAAGACGGTATCACGGACAGGCAGAACGGGAATACGGCGTGGTCCGGAACTTGCTCTTCCTGTGGGGATTTCCGGTGGCAATATGGAAGGCTGACTTGGCATTGAGTGTCCTCTTATCAACTTTCCTTCTTTAGACAACGCAGGATAGCGAAAAGTTGCAGGAATGTCCAGCTTGGGTGCCCGCAGCTCCCCCCGAATCGTCTCGCACTGATATTACGAGGCTTAACTCCCAATTGTTCCACGTGGAACAATTGCTCCCCAACCGGCCGAACTGCGCCTGGATCGTGGGACGCTCAGAAACTACATCGGCAAAAGCACTTCGAGGATGAGCCCAATCCGTCCACCTTGGGCCGGTAGACCTGTAAAGCTTATTTCACTTACGACATACCGCCGTTCGCGGAGGCGCCGTCTTCATCTCTTTTGATTGCCGATTCAATCCGATCCCAGAGGCCGTCTTCAGGTTGTTGAATAGGAAAGAGTTGACGTGCGGCCTCGGCGATGGTCTCAAGATCGTTCAAAAGTGCGCGACAGAGTTCGCACGTCTGCAGATGAGGGTGGCTGGCGGCGTCCGCTCCGGAGCCGATCAACTCGGAAAGCTGATCCTGAAACTCCTGGCAGCTCATGGACTTGGGATCTTTGTTCATCGCTTCTCCCCCTTCCGGAGAGAGACCCGCAGTGCGTCACGCAGTTTCAACCGAGCCTTGTGCAGTTGGGACTTGCTGTTGCCTACGGAACAATCAAGCATGGAGGCTATCTCATTATGCTCAAAGCCTTCAACGTCGTGAAGAACAAATATGAGTCGATAGCCGGCGGGCAGGGCGGCGACGGCACGTTCCAGTGCGAGACGGTCGATCGAGCCAGTCAGAGATAGATCGGGGGCCCCAAAGCTTCGACCCGGTCCGTCGTCGTAGGAGGGCTCCATCGCCTCATCCAGTGACATGAGCGGCAGGCCTTTCTTGCGCAGATGCATTAGCACGACATTGATCGACAAACGGTGCAGCCAGGTCGAAAACGCCGAATCCCCGCGAAATGTGGCTATCTTGCGGTGAAGCTGCAGGAACGCCTCCTGGGTCAGGTCCTCCGCCTCGGCAACATTGCCAACCATACGAAGGCACAGGGAATAAATCCGCCTTTTGTGCAGAGAGTAAAGATGCGCGAAAGCGTGATGGTCTCCAGCCTGGGCCTTGGCCAGAATTTCAGCATCGGCGGAGAGCGGTGCCGGTGTGGGTTTTACTTCCCCGGTCGCTGGCTGAACCTCCGAAGCAGGATCGTGAAGCTGGACCGCGCTCTCAGCTTTCGGGACGGACTCAGGGGAACGATCTCCGGGTGTCTGCTTTTGAAACCTGGTTCGGGGCATGCGCTTCCTTTGTGTGGGGGAATCAGTCGCACTGCATATCGAGTATTGCTGCGCCAAGCTTCTTTCCTCGTTAGTATAAGGTGCAGCAGTAAAAATTAATTGAGCTGCGGCAAAGAACCGGGATCGGCTCTCAAGTTATTTACTTTGATGCGCACAAACGACTTCGCGGCGGTTTGTTCCCGTGATTTTATGGGAGAGAAAGTGCGAAAACTGTCGCCGGATTGGCAGCTTGGCTCTCGACTCAGGCACCGAGTGCAATCCACATTCTTTCTGATCGTCGCGGCAGCCTTGACGGCGCCTTGCTGGGGCCAGGCTGCGGCTTCAGATTCCGGCCCTGGTCCCCAAATCCAACACACCGAACAGGCTCCCGCAGGCAGTGGTGTCGCGGCCCGCTATCAAGGCCTTCGCGTGAGCCGAATCTCGATTGAAGGCGTCGCGCCGGACCGGCTCACGCAGCTTTCCGGCCACCTTGCTCAAGCCGCCGGAGCACCGTTGAGTCGAGAGAATGTTGCTCAGAGCCTTCACCAGTTATTTGCGACCGGCCTGTTTGAGACCGTTCAGGCCGATGCAATTCGTGAGGGCGACGGCGTCGCTGTGGTGTTCAGGGGAGCGCCGCGAATGTTCATCGGCACCGTTACCGTGGGAGGCGCCAAAGGCCCCACCATGAATACACAACTGGAACGTGCGGCCCGCCTGAATGCCGGAACGCGCTTTGACCAGGAACGGGTCGACCGGGCCCTGGACCGGATGCGCCAGACGCTTGCCGACAATGGATTCCACGAGCCGGCGATCACTTATAACCTCGCCCCCCACGCCGAAGAGCAGTTGACGGACATCGCATTCAAGGTGCTTTCAGGTCCGCAGGCGCGGGTCGGCGCTGTGGCGGTCTCAGGCGACACTGGCATGAACCTCGAAGATTTCCAGGATAAAACGCATTTGCGCGCTGGAGCCATCGTGGACCATGACACTGGCAATCGGGCCCTCAGCGGCGTGCTGAAGCACTGTCAAAAACAGGATCGGCTCGAGGCTGAAATCAAGATCGAATCGCAGATTTATATCCCGGTAAGCAAACGCTCCAACTTCCAGTTCTCAGCGAATCGCGGACCTGTTGTGAAGGTCAATCTTGAGGGCGCAAAAATGAGCGCGGAGCGCCTCAAGCGAGTCATTCCAATATTTGAAGAGGGCACCGTCGATGAAGACTTGCTTAACGAAGGAAATCGCCGCTTACGGGACTACTACCAGCGGCTGGGCTACTTCGATGTGAGAGTGGATCATCGCCAGGAGAACTCGCAGCCGGATGCGGTGTTAATTCTTTACACCGTGAATCTTGGAGCACGACGCCGCGTGGAGAGTGTTTCGATCGCTGGGAACCATTACTTCGACGCCAAAACACTGGAGCAGTTGTTGAGCGTTCACGCCGCCGATCACCTCGACCGCCATGGCTCTTATAGCCAGGCACTGGTGGTGGCCGACATCAATGCGCTGAAGGCCGTGTACCAAAACAACGGTTTTTCCAAAATCAAGATCACGCCCGAAACCCTCAACAACGAAACGCCGGCAAAAGCACCGGGGCAGGGCCTGACGCGCAGTTCAACGGAACCGTTGTCGGTCGTTTACCACGTTGAAGAGGGTCAACAGCAGCGCGTTGGCGTGCTCCATCTGGAAGGAGCCATGCAGTCCAACGCCGCGAAGTTACTCTCGCTGATGAACACCGCTCCCGGCCAATTGCTGTCACCGCAGAACCTCGCCGGTGACCGCGACGCCCTGTTGACCGATTACCTGAGCCGCGGATTTGAGCAGGTGCGCGTGGAGGTTGAGCAGCAGACGGAGAAGGCAGACCCGGCAATGGTGGATGTTGTATTTCACATCACCGAAGGACAGCAGATCTTCGTTCGCAAGGTGTTGCTAACCGGGCTGCATTACACGCGGCCCGACACCGTGACACGCGCAATCACTCTGCACCCCGGCGACCCGCTCAACCAGTCAGCCTTCGCGGAGACGCAGCGCAATCTCTACGAGTTTGCACTCTTCAACGAAGTCAATACCGCCATCGAGAATCCCAATGGCGGGGAGCCTTACAAAACCGTGCTGCTGCAAACCGCCGAGGCGCGGCGCTGGGCGCTGACTTACGGTCTCGGTTTTGAGTCGCAAACAGGCACTCCGCAAAACAACTGCAGGGGCATCTCGACTAGCGGCGCCACCTGCAATCCGAACGGCAAGACCGGAATCAGCCCGCGCGTGCTGATTGACATTACACGCAACAACCTCTTTGGACGCGAACAGTCAGCCTCCATACGGGCGACCTACGGCTTGCTTGAGCAGAACGTCAACCTGCTGTTCCAGAACCCGCATTTTCTCGGCAACCACGACATCGGCCTGACCTACTCTGGCGGCTACGCGAACAGTCAGGACGTTACGACCTACGTCGCGTCAAAGCTGGAAACGGGTATGCGACTGACTCAGCACTTCACCAAGCCAGGATCGTTCTTTTCCAAAGCCAACACCTTTGTCTACGAGTTCAACTTTCGACGCGTGAAGGTAGCTGAGGAAAGTCTTCAGGTCGGTCCCAGCGAGATTGACGCGCTGGCGACAGCGGTGCGCGTTGCAGGCCCGAGTGTTACTTGGATTCGCGATACGCGTGACTCCCCGCTGGACGCCCATCGCGGCACATATTTTACCTTTCAGGATTTTCTCTCCAACAACACCTTTGGTTCAGAGGCGGAATTCAATCGGCTGGACGTCTCTAATTCCAGTTTCTACGGGTTAGACAAGGGTCGCTTTGTGCTTGCCCGAAACACCCGCTATGGTCAGGAAAGGGCCTACGGATCGCCCTCGAATTCGCTGCTTCCGCTGCCCGAAAGACTCTACGCGGGCGGCCCGGTTTCGCTGCGAGGATTCCCCATCAACGCTGCCGGGCCCCGCGATCCTGAGACTGGCTTCCCAATCGGTGGCGCAGGCACCCTAGTCAACAGCACAGAGATGCGGCTGCCTCCGCCGATACTTCCCTTCTTTGGAGACACGCTCAGCTTCGTGCTCTTTCACGACATGGGCAACGTCTTCACGAATGCCGGAGACGCGTGGGCAAGCGCGTTTCGAATTCAACAGCCCAACCGCGATACGTGCAAGGTTACGACACCTCCCACAACCAATCCGCCGCCCACACCGCCCACACCGCCGAGTCCAACAGGGCCAATAACCTCGACCGGCCAGCAGGGTCAGTGCAGCTTCAATTACTTCTCGCATGCAGCGGGCCTGGGCATGCGCTACCATACGCCAGTCGGGCCGATCCGGCTGGATTTCAGCTACAACCTGAATCCGCCAATCTACCCGGTGAACGTGAACTACTCGCAGTCGGACATCTACGCCAATCAGCACGTCGGCGAAGCCGCGCACTTCAACTTCTTCTTCAGCCTGGGACAAACCTTCTGATGACCTTGCGCTGCTCAACTCGAATCGCGACCAGCCTTGCCTGCAACGGCTGGCTGGCGGTCTCCGTTGCGGTGGCATCTATCGCGATTATCGCGACGGCGCACGCGCAGACGGCGGAGCCAGCAGCGCCGAGCGGCCCGGCAGTCACGCTCGACCGGGTGGTCGCAGTAGTAAACCACCAGGCCATTCTCTCGAGCGACCTTGAAGACGAGATCGAACTCTCTGTTCTCGATCCCAGCCGCGCAGGCCTCGGCGACCTCACTCCGCAGCGCGCCCTGCAACAACTAATCAGCCGCACACTCATCCAGCAGCAGATCAAACAGGACGACATCCAGTCAGCGGAGCCCACACCGGATGAAGTTGCCGCCCGGCTCAAGGAGATTCGCACGGAGCTACCTGCCTGCGTTCGCCAAAACTGCAGTACCGAACCAGGCTGGAGGGCGTTTCTCGATGCTCACGACCTGACACCTGCGCGAGTGGAAACGTATCTTCGCTATCGTCTCGAGATCCTGCGCTTCATCGAGTTGCGCTTCCGCCAGGGCATTCAGATTTCACAGGAAGACATCGAGAAGTATTATCGCGACAAGCTTCTGCCACTCTACCCAGCCGGACAGAAAGTTCCACCACTTGAGCAAGTTGCTCCGCGCATTCAGGAAATTCTGCTGCAGCAGCAAGTCAATGTCATGTTTGACGGCTGGCTCGACAACCTGCGCAAACAGGGCGAAGTCGAGGTACTCGATCCCGCGCTTGAAGCCGCCACGGGGACCCCGAAGCAAGGAGCGACCAGCGAATGAGCGAGCTTGAGCAAGTGACGCCCGCCACTCAGCAGCCCGATGAGGAGCCGGAAGAGCGCCAGCCGCGCCGGCAGCGTCTGCGCTATCTGCGCCACGTGCTCTGGACAGGCTCTGGCCTGACCGTTCTGCTCATCGCTGCGATAGTCAGCCTTTATTTTTGGGCGAGTTCGGATACCTTTCAGAACATCGTTCGCAAGCGTCTCGCGGCGCGCATTGAAGCGGCAACCGGCGGACGCGTCGAGATCGCCTCCCTCAAGTGGCATCTGCTCAAATTTGAAGCGCAAACCAGCGGTATAGTGATTCACGGCCACGAAGTGCCGAGCGAGGCTTCTTATGCGCAGATTGACAGCCTTCGTGTGCAGGTCAACGTACTCGGCTTCTGGAGCCCTCGAGTTCTGCTGCGCGATCTGGAGATCGTTCATCCTCAGTTGCACCTGATCGTCTACTCGGACGGATCGACGAACCAGCCTCAACCTCGCGCAACGGCGGCAGCAAACCAGCATCCTCTCGATTCCCTGTTCGATTTGGAGGCCGGCCATATCAGCGTAGAACGGGGCGTGCTGGATTGGGATAATCGCGCCGCTGATTTAGATGCGCAGAATCGACACATCCCGCTCGACTTCGCCGCCAACGATGTCTCGCTTCGCCTCGCTTATGTTCCATCGAACGGACGAAATCCGGAAAGCTACCATGTCGAGACCAGCGCCCACGACCTGCGTCTGACGCGCGGATTCGCATCTCATCTCGATGCGCCACCCGTGCAAGGATACGTGCAGGCAACCATTGATCTCGCGCGCAACGCCGCGTATCTGCGCTCTCTTCGGCTGACTGCATACAGTAAAGGCTCGACCGATCGCGTGTTGAATGTTTCCGGCCAGCTCGACGACTTCAGCCGTCCTCGTTGGCGCGCGATCGTCAAGGGTGAGATCGACCTTCGCTTGATGAATCCGGTTTTCGGTTATCCGAATACACCGGAAGGGATCGTGCGCGTCGATCTGACCGCCCAGGGCCAAGCGGGGCGGTTTCGCACGGATGGCACCATTCATGCTGACGGAGCTTCTTATGTTGATCCGGGGGTCAATGCCCGCGGCGTGGATCTCGATGCACGTGTGCATGCCGACTCGGAACGGCTGCAGATCACGCAAGTCATTGCGCGACTGCGAGCCGGCGGACATCTCGAGGGCGAAGTGCTGCTCGACCACTGGATTCCGCCGATTCCTGGGGCGACGATAATTGAGGCGGCGAGCCCGGCGGTGAAGCATTCGAACGGGGCGAAGAAATCCAAGCCGGAGATATCGACTCCGGCCCCGGCGGTTCCCGCCTCGGTTGGACTTTTGACGAATGGCAAGGTCAACGCGCGCATGAATGGCGTAGCGCTCGACACCGTGCTTGATATTGTCAGCCTGCCGCCATTCCAGCGCCTGGGGCTCGATGCAAGGCTCAATGGATTGGCGACTGCCAACTGGAGCAACGGTGACATCCAGACGTTGGTGATCTCAACCAGCTTCGGTTTGACTCCATCGGCAAAACAAGTCGCGGGTGAGGCTCCGGTAACGGGAGCACTCGACGCAACCTATACCCAGCGCAATGGCGCTGTTGACCTTCGCAAACTCGAGGTCACGCTTCCATCAAGCCAAATCCTCGCTCACGGACATCTCGGCGCCTATCCCATGACGAGTCCGACAGGAATCGCAGTGGATTTTCACTCGCACGATTTGGGTGAATTCGACAGGTTGCTTCGCGACCTTGGCTTGACGCGAAGCGGCAAGACCGGAACGGCGGCGCTGCCGATCTCACTCGGAGGTCAGGGTGATTTTCACGGCAACTGGACTGGCTCGTTGCTCGATCCGCATATCGGCGGGAATTTGCAGGCATCCAATCTGTCTGTGGAAATTCCGTCGGTTGATACGACCGTCGCGCCGCAGACTGTTCAGCCTCGATGGCACTCTAACCGCCGCATCGCCGAGAAAGCCGGCGTTTGATTCCAATTCACTTCTCCACGCTCACCTCCATGCCAGCGGCGTAAACGTCGATGATCTACAGCCTTTTTTCGGCCAACGTCTGCCGGTCACCGGCACGCTCAACGCGCAGATCGACGCCGATGGGCCCGTGCAGACACTCGATGGCAATGGTTGGCTGCAACTCGATGGCGGCTCCATCTACGGCGAGCCGGTCGCGCGCATCCGCGCACAAGGCAAGATTGTTGGCCAGGTTTTGCAGGTCTCCTCAATCACAATGGCTGAAGCGTCCGGCAAGATAACAGGCTCTGGCAGCTACGATCTCCGGTCGAAGCATTTCCAGGTGGATGCAAAAGGCACCGATATCGATGTTGCGAAGATTCAGCGCATTCACGACGCCGGAGCGGCAGCCGCCGGAAATCTGGGCTTCACGATCACAGGCTCTGGCACGTTCGAAGACCCGAGGCTTGAAGTTCGTGCGACGCTGGCGAACCTGTCCCTCGGCGGAGAGCCGTTTGGTGGGGTTGACGTCGTCGCGCATACAGCCAATCGCAACTTGACCTATGACTTCACAACGCGGCTCGAAGCCGCGGAACTCACCGCGCACGGCCAAACCGCATTGAGCGGCGAATATGAAACGCAGGCCACGCTGAGTTTTTCGCGATTCAACATCGGATCACTGCTTAAGCTGGCGCACGTCAACGGCCTCACCGGCCAATCTGCTCTTGCCGGGACCGTGTCCCTCCAGGGTCCGTTGGCAAAACCCGAGGATCTCCGCGGGGAAGCACGACTCCGGGAACTCGCTGCCACAATCAACGGCGTTCATCTGCGCAGCGAGGGCGGAGTACATGCGACCCTGGCCAATTCGCTCATCAGCCTCGATCCATTGCATATCGCCGGGGAAGAAACCGACATGCGCCTGCGGGGCACTCTCAGCCTCAAGGAGAAGCGCCAACTCGACGTTGCCGCCGACGGTGCAATCAATCTCAAGCTGGCCGAGACAATCGATCCCGACCTTACTGCGAGCGGCACGACCAGCTTTCGAGTGGAGGCGCATGGACCACTGCAGAATCCGAACCTTTCTGGGCGTGTGGAGTTTGCAAATGCATCGCTTGCCCTCGAAGATCTGCCGAACAGCCTGAGCCAGTTGCACGGAACTCTCGAGTTCAATCAGGATCGCCTTGAAGTAAAGTCGCTGACTGCGATGAGCGGTGGCGGCCTTCTGAGCGTCTCCGGCTACCTGGCTTTCCGGCGCGGCCTCTATGCCGATTTGGCTCTCACCGGCAAAAGTATTCGCATCCGCTATCCGCAAGGGGTGAGTTCCGCGGCGGACATTAACCTGCAATTGCAGGGTCCACAAAACAATCTCCTGCTCAGCGGCGGCGTTATGATCACGCGATTCACGGTGAGCCCTGAGATCGACTTCGTCGCCCTGGCAGCCCATGCCGGCAAAGCCCAGCCCGTGACCGCAACTGATTCACCGTCAAATCACATTCGCCTCGATGTTCGTGTGCAATCTTCACCGCAGCTGAACTTCCAGAATGCTTATGCGAAGCTTGCCGGTGACGTCGATCTGCGTCTGCGGGGCACGGTCGCCTCGCCTTCGCTGCTGGGTCGCGTTTCTATCACCGAGGGAAGCGCCACCATCGCCGGCACCCGATATGAATTGCAGCGCGGAGAAGTTACCTTCACTAACCCGGTCCGCATTCAACCTCTCATCGACCTGAACGCCACTGCGCGTGTTGAGGACTACGACATAACGCTCGGGCTGCACGGTTCAATCGACCAGTTAGGGGTGACCTACCGCAGCGACCCGCCGCTGCCCGAAGCCGATGTGGTCGCCCTGCTGGCACTCGGCCGCACCCAGGACCAGCAACGGCTCTACACCCAGCAACAGGAGCAACTCGCATCCAACCCCGCTACGGATGCGCTGCTTGGCGGTGCGCTGAATGCCACGGTGAGCAGTCGCGTGCAGCGTCTTTTCGGCGCCGGCTCGGTAAAGGTCGATCCCAGTTATCTAGGTGTTTTGGGAAACTCCACAACCCGCATCACCGTGGAAGAGCAACTGGGCAAGAACTTGACGCTGACTTACGCGACCGACGTAGACACGACGGCGCAGCAGTTGCTGCAGGCTGAAATCGCAATCAACCGGCACGTTTCCTTGCTCGTTGCGCGCGATGAGTCCGGAGTCTTCTCAATGGTGGTCAAGGCGACGCGCCGTTTCAAATAGCGACATAAGCACGCGGACTGCGGTGTTGATCCGGCACCTCCGCCAGTTGTATGGATTCGACCGGAGGGATACAGAGATGCCTCCGGCTACACACTTCAACTCCCGGGCATCTTTAAGGTTCCTGTGCACTCCGCCCGCATCGCACCGGATGGGGCTCTTATGCAATGAGTTGCCGCCGCCGCCCGTGGGAAAGTTAATAACAGGCTCTAAGTGTAACGATTAGGTGAAGCGGAAGAAGAGTGGCCTGCCGGCGTGCATCTCCTGAGACATTTCTGAGACATTTCTCCCGCCGGCAATCTTATTCAGATATTTGCCGTGCCGCACAACCCTGAAACCTTTCCTCGGAATCTGTGTCTATATGGACGGAAGCGAGCCGGCCGGATTCGGCTGCAAAGCTTCGCTGTGACGTCGCAAGAAAAAGGAGTTCGAAATGAAAACAACAATGAGTTTTTCCCCTACTGCTTTGTTAGCGGCAATGCTCGCAGGTTCCCTGTTGTTTGGCCTTCCCCGTGTCTCTTTCGCGGCGGCCAGTTCCGGCGCCGCCATGGCTCAACAGGATGGTTCTGAAAATGCCGCTGCCGGAAAGCTGAGCAAGTCGCAATTCAAGGACGTGAAAGTATCGGTCGAGAACGGGATTGCCACCCTTACCGGCAATGTCAGCCTGTTCGAGTACAAGGCCGACGCTGAAAAGCGTGTGCGCAAGGCGAAGGGCGTGACTGCCGTCCGCAACGAGATCCAGGTGGGCGGTCCAAATATTTCGGACAGCCAACTCAAAGAAAAGCTGGCTGAGAAACTCACCTACGATCGCGTTGGATACGGCAATGCCTTCAATTCCATCAGCATCAGCGTGGAGAACGGTGTGGTAACCCTTGGCGGCCACGCTCGTACGGACGTCGATAAGGATTCCGCGATGGCTATCGTGTCCACCTATCCAGGCGTTAAGGAAGCCATCGATGACATCGAGGTCGACCCTGTCTCAATCATGGACGACCAAACGAGACTGCAAGTGGCGCGCGCCATTTACGGATATCCGTCGCTGAATAAGTACGCCATAGATCCAGCGAAGCCCATCCGCATCTCGGTGCAGAACGGCCATGTGGAACTCTACGGCGTGGTTGATTCGCAAGCGGATAAAGATGTAGCGAACCTCCGCGCAAACGGCGTCCCAGGAGTATTCAGCGTGAAGAACTACCTGCAGGTTGCCAACCAGCCTACCGAGAAACCGAACGGCCAGGTTCAGCGGTAAGCATGGCGACCACGAACTAGACCAACAAAGGGGCACGGCGGGCAGTCGTGCCCCTGAACAAACTCTTCACTTGCCAAGTAGCCTTTTATCCCGCCCTTCTCCTGCCTGCAGGCTCCTTCACGAAGACATTTACAGAACTGTAATCATTTAGCACGTTTCATTCCTTACACTTATCTCGCCATGCTCACTGACGGACCACTGACGATCGACCGCAAGGAAGGCAAAAGCGCCGCAACCCGGATCTACTGCCTTACCGGACCTCTGACACTGCGCAATCTTTTCGAGTTGCAAGCGGAACTGCGCGGCGCCCCGCCGTCTGACCTTACCGTCATTGACCTTGCCGGTGTGCCCTATATGGACTCGGCAGGCATGGGTCTCATCATGAACCATTACGTTCGTTGCCAAACGAAGGGCGCCAAGCTGTTTGTTACAGCTGCGAATAACCGCGTAATGGATCTCTTTAAAGTCACCAGGGTCGATAGCGTTCTTCCCCTCGCAGCGACGATCGAAGAGGCCGAAGCCCGAGCCTGAAGCCCTCCGCCTTCGCACGCAATTTCTCTCCAACAACCGCGGTCCGTGCCCTCCGTTACACTGGGAGATGGAAATGGACGCGATGGGCTTGCTTGCAAAAACCCGCACCACGCTGGAGATGATCAAGTGGGAGCACTCCATCTTCGCCCTTCCGTTTGCTTTAACCGCGACGTTGTTGGCGGCACACGGTTGGCCCTCGTGGCGGACGCTCGGCTGGATCCTGGTTGCAATGGTGTCCGCTCGCTCCTGTGCCATGGCGTTTAACCGCTGGGCCGATGCCGAACTTGACGCCGCCAATCCTCGCACGCGGACTCGAGCCATTCCTGCCGGCCAATTGACGCGCCAATTCGTGCTTGGTTTCACGGTGCTGATGGCGTTGGTATTCGTCATAGCCTCGGCGCAGCTAAACCGGCTCACTCTGTATCTCTCGCCTGTGGTGCTGCTGGTGCTGCTCGGTTACAGCTACATGAAGAGAATCACTCGCTGGTCGCACCTGGTGCTGGGCCTCGCGCTTGGCCTCGCCCCCTCGGCCGCATGGATTGCGGTGCGGGGCAGCCTCGATGCGCGCATCCTGGTCCTGACCGCCGCTGTCACGCTGTGGGTTGGGGGATTTGACGTGCTCTACGCTTGTCAGGACTTTGAACACGATCTCGCCGCCGGCCTTCATAGCCTGCCGCGGGCCATTGGTATTCCTTCCGCCTTCTGGGCTGCGCGGATCATGCATCTCGCCATGCTCTGCCTGCTGGGATGGTTCGGACACCTCTTCGGATTCGGAATTGCTGGATGGCTGGGCATCGGGGCGGCCGGACTGCTGCTTGCATATGAGCATTCCATCGTTTCGCCGAGCGATTTACGTCGGCTCAACGCCGCCTTCTTCACTATGAACGGTGTTATCGCCATGGTCTTTCTTGCATTCGTCGCCACCGACGTTTGGTTGCAGAGGTAATCCCATGTCATTCGACGCAATCTCGCGCAAATCGGCAGTGGACCTATGGTATGGTGCGAGGAAGCAGTCGGCGCAAGCGCCATTCGCAACATCCAGCTCGCAGACAACAACAGGAGAAGTTGGCACGGGAATGAAGATTGCCATCCAGGGAGAACCCGGCTCATTCAGCCACGAAGCAGCCATGAAACTGGTCGCGGATGCGGTCATTGTTCCCTGTTCCCTCTCTGCCGACGTATTTCAGACGTTGGCTCAAGGCGAGGCAGATGCCGCGGTTATTCCCATCGAAAACAGTCTTGCCGGCTCAGTCCTGGAGCATTTTGACCTGCTGCTGCACCATGACGTCATCGTCGTGAGCGAGACCCGGCTTCGCATTCGGCACAACCTGATTGCCATCTCAGGCGCCACCATCGCGGACATCGATCGCGTCTTTTCGCACCCGGTTGCCCTCGCTCAGTGCAGGCGCTTTCTGGCCGATCACCCGACGATGGAGTCGTTTGCGTTCTACGATACGGCCGGAAGCGTGAAGCAACTGATGGGGTTGCGCGACCACCACGCCGGTGCCATCGCCAGTGAAGCCGCCGCCCAATATTACGGTGCGGAGATCCTGCAAGGCGGGATCGAAGACAATGCGGAGAACTATACGCGGTTCTTCCTGGTGCGTCGCAGCGCCGATGCGGTCCCCGATCTCGCGGCCAACAAAATCAGCCTTGCATTTTCAGTCGAGAACCGGCCGGGATCTCTCGTCGCGGCACTCAATGGACTTTCGGCAATGGGAACGAACCTCACAAAGATCGAGTCGCGCCCGGTGCATGGCAAGCCGTGGGAGTATGTCTTCTATGTTGACTGCCAGCTTCAATCCGCAGACGAAGGCGACAAAGCCGTTCGAGTGCTCAACCCGCACTGCGCCATGGTCAAGGAGCTAGGCCGCTACCAGGAAGCCGAGAACTAATCCACAAAAACAGATTGGGGACGGCCTATGCCGTCCCCAATCGCCTATTCCCTGATCTCGGAACCCTGATCTCTGTCGTTAGAAGTGGTAAGCCACTCCAATTGCGGGGTAGTAGATGTTGTACCACTTGTTGGTGTTGAACTGAGTGTTCCCAAATGTCGGCACTTTGGTGACGAATCCACGAAACTCAGCTCGTATATCGAAGCTGGGGCTGATTTCATATGCGATGCCGGCGCCGTAAACGCCGCCTATGGATGTCTGCTGCTTGACATCGAGATTCTGCGTGGCTGAGTTCCGGATGGGCAGGAAGATCAATGCGCCGGGACCCGCTTCAAGGAATGGATTGAACTTCTTGAATGTAAAGCTGCGAACATAGGCTGCTGACATTTCCTGGGTCCGCGTCAATATCTGGTAGTGGTTGGGATTCACGTAGTAATTGATCTTGTTCTGGTACGTGATGCCGTAGTTGCCTTCTAGGGCGCTCGAGGGCGTAAGCATGAACCGGTAGCTCACCAAGGCGCCGTAAGCAGCGTTTGAGTGCACCTGAACGTCGGTGGAAGAGGCGATAAATGGCTCAACGAGTGCCGTTCCGCTGAGGCTTATGTCCTGCCGGCTCTCTTGAGCGCGACCCGCTGCTACGCACACGGCCAGCAGGAATGCAATAAGGGCGATCTTCTTCATTCGGTCTTAAAACCTCACGACTGCGCAACCGTCCGGCTGGCAACCAGGTTGTCGATTCCGGTGCGCCGGTTTCAAGCCGGGCCCCGCTCTTTGCATTGTAAATGGCCGGAGCGGCTCACAGCTGAAACGCCTGAATCGGAATGATCTGAAGCAATAGACGCGACCGGCATCAATTCGCAACCTGAATCCAATGCTGATCCTTTGGTTCCCTCGTCAGAGTCCCTCGTCTCGAGTTCCTAGTCGCTGTCTTTCTAATCCCTGATCCCTGACAACTGTTCCCTATTTCTTGTTCCCTGCTTCTTCATCCGTTTCTCTCCACGTGGTAGTAAAACGGCGGCCCTTGCTGCTGCGCCATCGCCCGTACCGTCCGCAGAAATGCGCGAGCCGCATAAGACAGCGTCGCCTTGCGCCGGTGTACGAGCCGCAGCACCCGCTTCATCTCCAACTCATCCACCTTCACCCGTACGAGGTCGCCTACTTCCAGTTCGCGGGCGACTGTCAGGTGGGGCACCAGAGCAACACCATTCCCCATCGCCACAAACCGCTTGATCGCCTCGATCGTGGGCAGGTCAATACCCATATTCAGTGGCGTGCGATAGCGCTGGAAGGCCTCGATCACCTTCCTTCGCAACGGAGACATTACGTTATGGGCTATAAAATTTTCGCTACCCAGATCGGCGATCGAAACACGCTCCACTTTCGCCAGTGGATGACTCGGACTCACAACGAAGGCGAGGCTGTCGTTGTACACCGCAATGGTGCGAAACTGAGCCGGGTCGAGCCGGAACGACGTCACCCCTATCTCGAAGGTCCGCAGGTTGAGTTCCTCTGAAATACGGCTCGCCAGCATACGATTGACGGTAACGCCAATCTGCGGAAACTCCCGCCGGAATTGATCAATCGCCGGCAGCAGGTACATGCAGGTGTATTCGTTTGCCGCCAGTTGCAGCCGCCCACGCTCCAGGCTCTTCAATTCATCGAGCGCGCTCGATGCCTCACGGCGCAGCGCCAGCAGTCTTTGCGCATAATCGCGCAGCAGAACGCCCGCCGCGGTCAGAGACCCGTCTCTCGCAGCCCGATCGAAAAGGGTTTCCCCCACTGACGCTTCCAATTTGCGGATCACCTGGCTGATGGCCGGCTGCGTTCTGTGGAGCCGCACCGCTGCCCGTGAAAAACTGCGCTCCTCGGCAACGGCCAAGAAGGTCTCCAACTGATTAAGTTCCATAAAAGGCTCCAGATGAGACAGTTCGGATGCGGAAGAGAATTCCGAATCCGGCCGGAGATCTCTGACTCCTGCCCATAAGCAATTGTAATCGGTTACCCAAAAATTATAACTTTGCGTTATACGGGCCTTGTGCGAGAAAATCATTGGGCTGGCAAAGGTCTTCCCCTGGCAGGCATGCAAATGACTTTAAACAACCCAAATCACGTTGCATTCTTCGACACAACACTGCGCGACGGCGAACAGTCCCCCGGCTGCAGCATGACTACGCAGGAAAAACTCACCATGGCTCATGCCCTTGAAGATCTTGGCGTCGACATCATCGAGGCCGGGTTCGCCATGGCATCCGAGGGCGACTTCGCCGCCATCGCCACGATCACACAGGCAATCCGCAAGCCACGCATCGCGTCCCTGGCTCGCGCCAAGACCGAAGACATCGAGATGGCGGCACGCGCACTGCAATTTGCCGATCGGTCCCGTATCCATGTCTTTCTCGCCTCGAGCGACCTGCACCTCGAATACAAGTTGAAAATCAGCCGTCAGGAAGCACTGGATCGCACGGCCGAATCCGTTCGACTGGCCCGGTCTTTCGTCGACGACGTCGAATTTTCGCCCGAAGATGCCACACGCTCGGATCGTGACTTTCTGGTGGAGATTGTGCGCGTGGCTGTTGAAGCGGGCGCCACCACCATCAACATGCCCGACACTGTCGGCTACACAACGCCGGAGGAATACGCGCAGATGTTCCGCGAAGTGCGCGAGCGCATTCCGGCGATCGACACCGAAAGTATCGTTCTCTCGTCGCACTGCCATGACGATCTTGGCCTCGCCGCGGCTAACTCACTGGCTGCAATCAGCGCCGGCGCGCGCCAGGTAGAGTGCACCATCAACGGCATCGGCGAACGCGCAGGCAATGCGGCGCTCGAGGAGATCGCTGCGGCGCTTTATGTGCGCTCGGAGCGCTACTGCGGCGCGACCTGCAGCATCAAGCTCGATCAGCTTTACCCAACAAGCCAGGTGCTCGGCCAGATCATCACCTTCAAGCCATCGCCCAACAAGGCCATCGTGGGCGCGAATGCTTTCGCTCACGAGTCGGGCATCCATCAGCACGGCATGCTCGCCAACCCGCTCTGCTACGAAATCATGACTCCCGCCCTGGTTGGCGTCTCGAAGACCCATCTCGTACTCGGTAAGCACTCCGGCCGCGCAGCGCTGCGCCACCGCCTCGAGCAGCTTGGCTACACGCTGTCGCGCGAAGAGCTCCAGCAGACCTATTACAGGTTTGTAGCCATGGCCGATCGCAAGAAGAACATCTATGACCAGGATTTGATCGGGATCCTGCCCGATCCGATTCGCGAGCGGAAGAGCGAGCCTGTGTCCGAACTCGACTGACATTAACCCTGTCTGCGCTCATTTGCGTGTAGACCCAAGTCAAAAAGTTTCGTTTAGACACAAGCCGAAGAGTTTTGTAACAGGGCACGACTTCAGTCGTGCCGCAAACGCAACAACATGAATGGGCTTTAGCCCCTGAGGGAAATAACGATAAATGCACCTCAAGATTCTAGTCACGCCCGGCGACGGCATCGGCCCTGAAGTCACGCTCGAAGCCGAAAGAGTGTTGCAAGAAGTAATGCAACTCAGCGGCCATACATACAGCATCGATCAACGCCTCATTGGAGGGGTGGCAATCAAGGAATTCGGCACGCCTCTCCCAGAGGAAACCCTTGACGCCGCGCTCGACAGTGACGCCGTTTTCCTGGGCGCCGTCGGTGGCAACGAATTCAATTCCTTGCCCCCTGATAAGCGTCCCGAGGCCGGCTTGCTTGGTCTTCGCTCCGCGCTCGGCGGATTCGCCAATCTGCGTCCCGCATTCGCATTCAAAGAGCTCGCAATCAACAGCCCTCTCCGCCCTGAAATCATTGACGGCGCCGACATTCTCTTCGTACGCGAATTGCTCG
>WNGL01010903.1_pt1 | contig 28217 bp, 28 predicted proteins | sample 5400591 | NCBI WGS metagenome assembly WNGL01 (sample SAMN13153377, study PRJNA577476) | soil metagenome | isolation source: 80 cm soil or saprolite under Garry oak tree replicate 1 | place: USA:California | collected 2016-06-15 | reverse complement strand
GGGTGGCGCGTCTGGAGCAAGCCATCATGGAGGCCGTGAAGCTGGCCTCGCCCGCGTTACAACAAGTCATCAACGATCTACAGGCGCTGCGCGGTATCGCAGATATCTCGGCTGTGACCATTGCGGCCGAGCTGGGCCAAGTATCCCGCTTCGGCAGTGCTCGGCAGCTGATGGGGTATTGCGGCGCGGTGCCCAGCGAAGACTCCAGTGGCAAGCGAATCAGACGCGGAGGCATCACTAAAACCGGCAACGCACACTTGCGACGAATCGTTGGCGAAGCAGCATGGAGCTATCGCCGTCCACCAGGTATCTGGTATGGATTGCGCAGACGGCAGGAGAGCATTTCGGAAGAGGTCAAGGAGATTGCATGGAAGGCTCAACACCGCCTGCACAAGCGCTATATGAAGCTGGGTGCGGCCGGCAAGCCTCAGGGAAAGATCATTACTGCAGTTGCTCGTGAATTGCTGGGATTCATCTGGGCTATTGGAACCAGAGCAGAGACGACCGTCAGCCAGCGAGCTGCAGCCTGACAGGAACAAAAGCAAAAACTTTCCAAATAAGGAAAAAACAAAAACGACCGGACTCGCGATAACAGTCAGAGGCAGCTCCCGACGGATCATGATTATGCGGTTCCGACCCGCGAATATCAGACTGATCAATCGTCGCTCAAACCTGCCCAGGCTGCTGCTCGCTCTGTCCTCGGGGAAAAGCAAAAACAACGACAACGACAAAAACAACCCCATCGACTCCGCAGGATTGACAGGGTCACTCCATATCAGGCCGAGTCGCTCATCGAGGCAAAGCGCGGTCAAATCTTCCGATTCACGGGCAGGCGGTTTGCAATACGAAAGCCGGGAGCCTTGAGCGCGCCTCGCGCCGCGAGCTTTGATTTCCATTTTTGAAGAGGAGATTGATTTTCAGGGATGAAACCCCCGCCTCCCTTCGGGCCGAATTTTTCATTAGCCTGTGAAGGCCCCCGCTCCCTCCGATGATTCGGGTTCGTGGTTTCCCACGGGTTCTTGTCCCAATTGGAAGATCCCGAAAAGCAGGTCCTTCGGCTCCGCTGAGAAACGCTTCGCTCAGGATGACAAATCTTGGGGGGGTGCGAGCTGAGAAGCAAAAAACAACAGCAGGTCCCCTTCGACTTCGCTCAGGGCAGGCTTTCGGCTTCGCTCAGCCACCCCACGGACGAAGACCTGTCCGCGGGGACCCCGGAGCCACCCCACGGACGAAGACCTGTCCGCGGGGACCCCGGAGGATGACAAATCATGGGGGAGTGCGAGCTGAGAAGCAAAGAACAACAGCAGGTCCCCGCCGCTTCGCTTTCCCATGTCTCAAAATCGAGACGTGGGCCACGCGCCTAGAAGTTCGCCATGCCGTCCGGCCCGCCGCGCTTCATCTCAAAGCGGCTCCAAAGCGCGACGCTGGGTTTCTGACCTTCTCCGCTTTCAGTGACGCCCAACACAGCTTTGCGGAATTCAACGGGAGTACAAGGGTTCTGTTCTGCCGGGCACGCGCAAGTTTCACCGCCTTCCCCCGAGGCGGCCCGTCATGTCCGAGAGATCTCCTTACATCATTTGTAGGAGGTTTTTGGAAAGAACATTTTGTTGGCATTTCGTAAATCGAGCATTACGAAGAATCCAAAGTTTCCTGCCATTGCTGACAAAGTGCCGGTCCCTCGCTCCGCCCGGGATGTCAACTCGTGAAGTCCTCTACCTGGATCCCAGGCGTGCATACCACAACAGGACTGCGCCGAGGAGATAGATATGATGAACCGACGCCGCTTTCTCAAGTCCACCGCTTTGGCGGGCACGGGAGCACTCATGCTCCGTGGCCGGGCGTGGCCGTTCGCCCAGAGCCCGACGAACATCCGCAAGTTCGTCACCACCCTGCCGGGCGTGGGGCCTTCGGGTGCGAACAATTATGGCCAGTACATTCCGCTGGCCACAAAAACCACGTTAAATTTTGCCGGCATACCAACGGACTTTTACAACCTCGGGGTTAAACAGTTTGGTGAAAAGATGCACCCCGACCTTCCGCGCGCTACTCGATTTTGGGGCTATTACGACCTTGCGACTGGCGACCAAAAATATCTGGGTGGAATCATCGTGGCCAAGCGCGGCACACCGGTCCTGCTCAACGTTGCCAACCAGCTTCCCAACAAAGCCCTCATCCCCATCGACCCCACTGTCATGGCGGGACCCAACGGACAAATGGTGGGAGATTTGCCGTTCAACCGCATTGCCACCCACCTTCATGGCGGCCTCACCCCCTGGTTCAGTGACGGCACCCCATTCCAGTGGTTTGACCCGTCAGGGTTGAAGGGTGAGAGCTTCATGAACGTGCCCGGCACTACCCCGCCACGGGGCTCCGCAAGCTACTACTACCCCATGGACCAGAGCGCCAGGATGGTGTGGTATCACGACCATGCGATTGGGATCACTCGGACCAATGCCTACTTGGGAATCGCATCGGCGCTACTTATCGTCGATGATTTCGAAATCAACCTGGTGAACTCCGGGCTGCTCCCAGACCTGGTGGGTATCCCGCTCATCGTCCAAGACAAAGGCTTCGTACCCGAGAACATCCTCACCCAGGATCCCAACTGGCAATGGGGCAAGCCTGGCGACCTCTGGTATCCGCATGAGTATGAGGTGAATGTCCTCTCAGATGGCAGCCCGAATGACAAGGGTCTATACGACTGGGGCGAGACAGTCGATCCGCCTGCCTTGGGGACGCAGCCGCTTCCCTCGCCGGTCTCGCTCGTGCCTGAGGCTTTCTTCGACACCATCCTGATCAACGGAGCCATCTACCCGAAGGTCAGCGTGCCTCCCAAACGAGTTCGGTTCCGTTTGCTGAATGGCTCTCAGGCGCGTTTCTATCACCTGAACCTGTACGTCGAATCATCTACTGTCTCTGGGGAGGCGAACCTCAACGCGCCAGGGCCGAGGATTTATCAGGTCGGCACCGAGGGCGGCTTCCTGCCGGCAGTCGCCGTACATCCCAATGCCATCTCTTGTTTGGATCGCACGGAGGATCCAACGGAAAACACCGCAAATCCGGATGGCCCCTTCAACTTGTTGTTAGCTCCGGCTGAGCGCGCAGATGTTGTGATCGACTTCAACGGCGTGCCTGCCAACTCGAAATTCATCCTTTACAACGATGCTCCGGCTCCATTTCCGGAGGGCGATTCGCGCAACAACTACTTCACCGATGACGACGATCAGACTGAAATCGGTGGAGCGCCGGCAACGATCGCAGGCTATGGGCCGAATACTCAGACGCTCATGAAGATCGAAGTCGCCGGTGGCAACAGCGATAGCCTCGACACTCAAAGCTGGCTGGCACAGATGAACAGTCAACTGATGACCAATTTCCTTACCGGAAATCAGCCGGGATTGCTGTTCAATAACGGGTACCCGTGGGAGCCAGCTTTCCCGTTTGATGGCGTTCCAACTCGCATGCTGACCTTGAATGAGGATTTCGACGGCTACGGCCGCCTGATCCAGAGGCTGGGAACCGCCGATTCAAGAAGTACTAACAACCAGGGCTTGCCGACCTGGGGGTTAGGTTATATGGACCCGACCACGGAAAATCCCTCTGCCGGGGATACCGAAGTCTGGCAGATCATGAATCTCTCTGGAGACACGCACCCGATACACTTTCACCTTGTGAACGTGCAGTTGATCCAGCGTCAGCCGTTTACTGGCAATCCTGACGGTTGGAGTTATAGCGGTCCGCCGATCCCGCCAGATCCGAATGAGGTTGGTTGGAAAGAAACGGTCCGTATGAACCCGGAAGAAGTGACCACAGTCATGATGCAGTTCACACTCCCGAAGTTACCCGCCTCCATGGGCAACCCACTGAGCCCCAGGACCGGCGGGCACGAATACGTGTGGCATTGCCACATCCTGGAGCACGAGGAGCACGACATGATGAGGCCGCTCGTGGTTTGGTAAACACGGGCTATTCTTATGAGGTTCGTGGTTTCCCACGGGTTCTTGTCCCAATTGGAAGGTCCCGAAAAGCAGGTCCTTCGGCTCCGCTGAGAAACGCTTCGCTCAGGATGACAATTCATGGGGGAGTGCGAGCTGAGAAGCAAAAGAACAACAGCAGGTCCCCGCCGCTTCGCTTTCCCATGTCTCAAAATCGAGACATGGGCCACCGCCGCATGCTGCAGCACGGAGCGCTGCTCTTGCGGAGCACAAAAGGGCTTATTGCGTTACGGCGTTCACGAAGTTGAGACCGTTAGGCGTACCCACCCCAGTCACGTTATCCCATCCGGGACCCGTAACGAGCGATGTATCCGTTCCGAAAGTGATTACGAACCAGCGCGTGGAGAACGGGCTGTTGTAAATCGCACTGTAGAACGAGGTTGTGTTCTCCAAAGGAGCGGCCAGTTGAGCTGCCGAGTACGGTGTAGCGTTAATGGTTCCGGTCACGTCATTAGCCGAAGAGACGGCCAAAACGTCGGTGACGGCGCCCGCGGGCAAACCGTATACCAACGCCGCGGCCTGTCCGAGTCCATGGCCGGCTTTTTGCGCAGCGATTGCCATAATCCCAGAGAACAATGGCGTGGCGAGGCTCGTGCCGCCAACTACTCCGACACTCAACTGTCCGTTTAGAGTCTCGATGAACTCCGCACCAGTGAACGGGTCGGCGAGCATGGCAATGTCAGGCACCAGACGCGTACTCCCCGGAACGTTGAGGCCACTTTGGAACGAGGGCCGTGCGAAGGTCAAGCTAGCACCTCCCCCCGCGCCCGACTGAAATCCCAGGTGCAGCGGCGGATTCACGGGCGCGTTGTGCAGAGCGTTGGTTTGGGCGATTCTGGTCAGGTTGTTTCCCCAGCCGGTCTGGAAGGCCATGGTCTTGTCTGGGTTCAGCGCCAGGCTGGTGCCTCCGACACCGGTAGCAAAGGGCGAACTGGCGGGAAAATCCACGGATTTAAAACCGACTTGAACTGTTTCGTCACCGAAATCGCCGGAGGCGAAGTTCACGTCGATGCCCTGCGCGGCCGCCATCTCGAGGATGCGATTCACGCGGTCGAGTTGGGCAGGATTGCCAAGACCTTCGATACTGGACCAACTATTGGAAATGGTGTTGCCCAGATGGTGGACCACCGCGTAATTGATTGCCTCATCGAGTGACGAGCGATCGGTTGCTTCGACCAGAACAATCGCCGCACCTGGGGCTATGGCATGCGCCCACTCGACGTCGAGCGTCGTTTCAAGGTCCCAATTGCGTGCCACGCCGAACGGATTATTGCTCAGACCAGGGGCCTTTGCAATGTGGAGATTGACAGGTGGCAGTCCATAAATTTCTGAGAAAACCTGTGCATCCTGCGCGATTGTGGCAGAGCCAAACGCGTCGGTAATCACGATCGTTTCACCACTGCCGTTGAGGCCGGCGGCATAGAGCGTATTCAGGCCATACGCCGTCTGGACCTCTGAGGGCGAGTATCCGCACGGCGGAAGATGCCCCAATGCGGTATTGGTAATGTCTGCGCCGTACCGGTTCCCAGTGTAGATGGCTGTTGTCCCACCACTCGTGAACGTATCGGTTTCCACGCCGCGGAAACATTGACCTTCAAAGAACACGCCATTCGGGCTAGACGTGAGAGGCATGGGTCGCGCTGGTATGCCTTCGGGCGAAACCGGCAACGCGAAGTTTGGTTCAAATCCATAATCATCGAGGCCCGTAACCGCCACAACATGAGCGCCCGCGGGGTCCCCGATCGAGGGGTCGCCCGTGTTGGAGCGATAGTGAGTTCCTTTCATGCTGTATGCATGAATCTCAACGTTAAACGCTTGCTGAATGACCGCGGCGGCGCCTTGCACTTTGATGTACAAGTTGTTCTCAGCCACTGACAGAACGGTGAGATTTTTTCTGGACAGGAAACTCTCAACGGCATTGACCTCCTGCTGCGTTGGTCCATAGTCTGCATTGAGTTCATCCTGGGTAATCCAGCGGTGGTAGCTCGGTGAACTCTTCTGTTTCTGATGCTCGACGAGGACATCCAACTTTTGCTGGTTTTGCAACTTCAGCCAGACATTGACGGTGATGATCGCCGCTGGATCCACGGGGCCGCGGTCAACTGCTCCTGCGATGAAACCCGGAGTATTGTTCGAGATCTTGTAGTTAGCGGATTGGGAGAACAGACAGCTGCAAGCAAAGGCCGCCACTGTCAGTAAGGCTGAGCGCCAGCTGATCGATTTCATGAGATTTCTGCCTCCAAGGGGAACTGAGCCAGGATTTCCATGCTTTCGTCTTGGGCTGAATATTATACACCCCCCCAAACGCTTGTTGCGACCATTTCGGTTTTGCACATGATCGCGAACGCTTGCTTTATTGAAGCTCTATTTCGGAGGCATGGTCTGCGGGAGCCAGGTCTTTCCGTCGAAGCTGACCCAGGTTTGAATGTTGTCGTTTATCAATTCAAAGAGGGGCGCGGAGGGGGCGGATACAATTCCAGATCTCAATTGCACGGGGCGCGCGCGGACGAGGATGGCACGGCCGGTCCACTGGGGGGAGATGGGGATCCACTGCTTGGCGGGGCTCTCGATCAAGAAGACGTTGCCGGAAGGATCGACGGCGATGGTGCGGCCCTCGGCGGCGGCAATGGAGAGGGCGGCCGTTCCGTTGGGCAGGATTGTGGCTTTGTTGGATTTGGCGGACTTGGCCCTGAGGGTTGGCAGGGCCTCGCTTGTCGCAAGCTCATCGGTATTCTTTGCCAGTTGCGCAATTTGGACCTGTGTTGTGACTGGAGCATTTGCAGCGACCGCGTCGGCCGTCTGAATTTTCGTTTCCTTTTTATCCGCAGCTTCTTCTTTTCTGTTCGCTCCCGTAGCGATAATGCCCGCGCTTTGCAATTGCTGACGAGGGGACTGCTGCTGGTTTGCGTTGGCGTTTTGTTGCTGGAACTGGTTTGCGGCCATGGGGCCTCCCAGGCTGGAAGGCTTTTGAGGCGCGTCAAGGCGCGCGGTGGGAGCGAGCCCTGCATAGGATGATCCGCCGCGGCCAGAGCCTGTCCCAAGGGGCCCAAGCGAGTTTTGCTGGGAGGCGGTTAGCGGCGACGGTGCGGCAACCGGCGGCGATTGCGGTTTCTGTTTTGCCTCTTGGTCCTTGGGGGCTGGAGCCTTGTCGCGAGTCGCGGGAGCAGACGCCTTGTCTGACTTCGCGGGTTCCGGTTGAGTCGGAGCGGCAACGGGCGCTGGCTGCGAAGGGACGTTGCGGGCCACTTGTTCTTGCTCCGGCGCGCGCCATGCATGATGAAGAACGGCAAATCCCACGAGACCTGCGAGGGCTGCTGCGGGAATCCACGCCACTCGCCAACTGGCGAGCCATGGGCGACGCGGCGGAGGCGCTTGTGGGGCCGTGGCGATTGCGGGCTCGAGTGGACCGACGCCGGCTTGTTGCGCGAGATAAACGACCTGGCGACACCGGCTGCATGTTGCCATGTGCGCCAATATATGCTCGCGTTCCGCCGCCGGCAGTGCCTGCTCAACGAAAGCGTTGAGGCTCTCGGTGTCGGGATGAATATCGGATTGGGTGATTTGGTTCATCCTGCGGCCTTATCTGAGAGTGGGTCCTTATTGGATAACGAGTCTTTGGGAAAAGCTGCCTCGGGAACTTCTTCGCTGGAAATCGTTCTCTCTGGGAACGAATTGGGATGGGAAGATTGCAGGAGTTTTTTCAGATCTAATTTCACATCGAGATCGCGCGGATCGGTTCCGAGGGCTTCTTCGGCAGCTCTTCGGCTCATGCCGGATCTCTGTAGATTGCGCAGGAGCTGCTTGCGGACAGCGTCGGTGGCGCGCCGCAGTCGTCGGCTGACGGTTGCCTCATGGACCCCGATCAGCGAGGCGATCTGCGCCAGGGTTCTCTCGTCGAGATAGTAGGCGGCAATCAAGAACTGCTCCTCGGCGGGCTGGGAACGCAAAGCATCTTCAACGGCTTGCGCGAGGGGAGCAAATGAGTTGACCGGCGTTTCGAGTGTGGGGCCGGGAGCGGCAACTTCTTCGTAGTCGGCCAAAGGCTGCTCGCGAAAACTTTTGCGGTAGTGGTCGACATGTCGCTGAGCCAGCGTGGTGCGCAGCCAGCCGAGCAGCGAGCCGCGGCCGCGATAGGAGTCGAGAGGGCAGCGGCGCTCGCCATCGCGCGTTGTGAGGCCATAGAGCTCCGCATAAAATGCGTCGGCCAGATCGCGGCCAACGGTTTCATTGCCGCTGATGGCGATTGCGGCGTGGGTGAGTTGCTGGCCGTAGAGCTCGATGAAATGCTCCCAGGCACGCTCATTGCCCTCGGCACAGGCTTTTGCAAGCACGAGGTCAGGGAGTCTGAGGCTGCGGAAGAAAGCTTGCTGCTGAACCGGGAGGGCGAGGGCGCCGGGGTCGAGGCCGAAGTTGTGTTTGAGTGCTGCGGCGAGCAGGACGCGATCGAAATGGTCGCGGCCCATGCCCCACCCGGCCACGCCGCAATCGCGCCAAAGCTCGGCGAAAAGGCTCTCATGAATTCCGTCAACCGCGGCACATTCTGACGCTGCAAGGGATTCAGTCGCGGGTTGAAGCGGTGCAGCGTCCACCTCACGAAGATACGCCAAAAAAATTATGCAAGAAACGGGGAGGGGCTCGTTCCCTGCACAGAGCGGCGTTGGCTGCGATGGCTGGAGGGAAGCGATGAGCAGTATTTTCAAGGGTGTGAAGGGCGGTATGGAGTGTGGTGTTTTGCTGACACTGGCGGTGTTGGCGCTTGGAGTGATTGGCCCGTCGGGAGATGTGAGGGCAGCAGGCGGGCCGATGGAGCCGGCGAGGGACTCGTATCGAGTGCTGGCGCCGATTGAGAGCGGCAATCTGCTGTTGTTTCCTGTGGTGAGGGGCGATAAGACGCCGGGGCCGACGCCATTTCTCACGCTGGATGAGGGCATCAAGAGCGGCCAGGTCGAAGTAACGGAGGCGGGCCGCGTGTCCGGGTTGGTGCGGCCTCGCACTCAGTTTCAACGGCATTACGACGGTCCCTACCGGCCCATTCCTCAGCCGCAACGGGGAGACCAGGTGAACACGCTCGTGTTGGTGAACAACTCGGACAAGCCGCTGCTGCTGCTGGCGGGCGAGATTGTGACGGGCGGCAAACAGGACAGGGTGATTGCGAAGGACCGCATCGTGCCTGCGGGGAGTGATCCGATTGATCTGGGCGTTTTTTGCATCGAGCCGGGGCGCTGGACCGGGGAAACGGCTTCTTTTGGAGCCTCAGCCAAAGCACAAGCGAACAGCATCATGGTGCAGCCGACGGTGCGCGAAAAGGCGATGGTGGCGAAGAACCAGCAAGAGGTTTGGGATTCAGTGAACGGGATGATTTCGCAGATGCAGGCTGCTGCTTCTCCATCGAGCCGGAGCGGGGGAACAATGGGCGGACCGGAATCGAGCGGCGCCGGACTGGGCACGAGTAGCTATGCGCGCGCCATGCAGGACAGCAAAGTGATCGCCAAGGTGGACGAAGCGGCCGCGCCGGTGATGAAGGGGCGTGAGCAGGTGCTGGCGCAGCTTCGCCAGGAGCACGCAGTCGGCGTAGTGGTTGCGGTGAGGGGCGAGATTGTGTGGGCTGACATCTTTGCCGACACGGATCTGCTGGCGCGCTATTGGACGAAGCTTGTTCGCTCGTACGCAGCGGAAAGCCTGGTCGTGGGTGAGAGACACACCGCACCGAGCGTGTCGGACGCGCAGCACTTTCTCGACGCGCCCGCCGGGGGCACTGAGACGAGCATCGGCGACGTGGGCGTTTATCGATATCGCGAATTGCGTTCGGGGCACACGGAGACGTTTGTTCTGGAGTCGCTGCTGGAAGGCGCCCGCTATGACGTGCACATCAGCAAGCTGAAAGTGCGCGGCATGGTGGCGCAAATCAATCCACCGCAGTTCTATCGCTGAGCTGAAAGTTGAGATGGCGGACGGCGCCGACGCGGCGGTACGGGTTGTGGTTGGGAAACCTGGGCTGCCGCGTTTTGCGCATTTGCAATTTGCGATTGGGGTTTTTTGAGAATCGGACGCGGGCGGCGCGGAAACTACAAAGTGGACGCGAGATGCAGGGCGACGGAGTCTTCGCCGACTGCGAGGCGGGTCAACGTCAGCACAGTGATGTCGTCATCCTGACCGAAGTTCACCGCCGCCTCCGTCGCTTCGGCGGCGTTGGTCCGCGAGGCAAACAGGCCCTCAAGGCGGTCGAATCCATAGAGTTCGCCGGATTGGCTGCGGGCTTCGAGCAGGCCGTCGGTGTAGAGCGCAAAATGATCTCCGGCTCGCACCGTGAATTCACTTTGCAGATAGGTCGCGGTATGAGAGACGCCAAGGGGCAGTGCACCGGGGAGATCGATCTCATGCTGGTTGAGGAAGGGCGCGGGATGTCCGGCACTTGCCAACGAGCAGGAGTTGTCGGGCCTGAGCAGCAGAATCAGGCAGGTTGCGAACCCACCCTGCATGCGGCCGCACAGGCCGCGATTGAGTTGGGTGAGCAACTGGGATGGGCCGGGATAGTCGTCGGCAAGCGCGCGCACCGCACCCACAATAAGCGAGACGGCCATGGCGGCCTTGAGGCCCTTGCCGCTGACGTCGCCGAGGATGACGAGCGTGGAACCGCCCTCAAGCGGGATGATCTGGAAGAAGTCGCCGCCTACCTCCTTGGCTGGGCGATAAGCGCTGGTCAGGGTGAAGCCAGGAACCGCCGGTAGTTTTTCAGGGATGAGCACTTGCTGAATCTCACGCGCGTTCTTGAACTCCTGCTCCAGGTCGGCCTGCTGGCGGCGCTCCTCAGTGGACCACCGAACGACCGCGTAGACAATCGCAATGAGGAGCAATGTATTGGCGAGGGAATGCGCATTGACTGAATTCCCATTGACTGAAAAAAGCGGCGCTCTGATCTTGTCGTCGAGAGTCCAGTGGGTGAAGCGCTAGCCAGCGGGAGGGCTCAAGCCGCTTGCGCTGCACCACCGCTGCCGCGACGATGATGAGGGGAACAGCTTCCAAAGGAGTAAAGATGGCAGTGAGGAGAGCGTCTGTGACCTGCAGAAAGCCGGTCCAGCGTATAGAGCCCCATCCGAGAACAACCATTCCATCGAGGCAAAGCGCGATGCAAAAGATGGTTGCAATGACCCGGGTAAGGCTCACCAGCTTCTTACTGTCTTGAAGCTTGAGGAGCCATAACAGCAGAAACCACAGAGAAACATCCTGGACCATGATCGCGGGCTGCAACAGCCCCGAGCCGAGATCGTTTGACCAGGGAAGGCGAAGGCCAACAAGGATGAGGCGAACCAAAGGAATGATGGTGTAGCCCGCCATCCAGAAAAGAAGCCATTGCTTTCGGTCGCGAAGCCAGGCCAGGAAACTCAGGACGGCCACGAGGACATAGAGCGAATCGATTCCGAACTCAAATTGATTGCTGCGCAGCCATTTGAAGTCCATAGCGGCTTTGCGGGCCGCGATCGCCTGCGAACTGCCGATCACGGGGGTCGCTTCAAACCCGCCGATCTCGGCGGCATCGCTCGAAGCGAGCGCAGCCTTCCACACGCGAACCGCCAGCACCCCGCTGTCAATATGACCGAGCCCGAAGGTTTGCGGAGGCTGTGTAAAGTACCAGAATGCGTGCGGTGGGAAGGTGCCGTTCCTGCCGACGAGCGCGCCATTCCAGTAGAGTTCATAAGCGTCGTCGACCTGGGGAATCAGGAGTGCGATATCGGGTGACACTCCCGGCGCCTGGAAGATGTTGATGTGCCGGCGGTACCAGGCGAATCCTGCACTGCTGCCATAACCTTGCGCGCCCCATGGCTTATCGGCAGTAATCTGCGCCCACTGCGAATCGTTGAACGAAGGCGCTGCCCATGCGGGATCGTCGCCCGGATGGAACTGCCACGGACCGTCGAGATCGGCGAGCCCTTCTCCCAGCCCACTGAGAACGAGTGTGGGAGCAGACTTGGCAGGCGATGCAGGGTTCTCCGCTGCCGGTGATCCTTTCGGGCCAAGGGCGAGAAACGCAACCACAACGAGCCATGGGAAGCGCGTCAAGCGGGGAAGCATGCGCCAAGCATACTCCGGGAAGGACATTGAAAGTAAAGAGGATTCTTAGCAATGCGTCAGTTTTCGAAGCTCTCTGGTCCGGTTGAAGGCGATACGATTGTTTGGGGAGCACGATGTCGAAGATTCTCGATGGGACCGCAATTGCCGCGGCGATCAAGCAGGAAGTAGCGGAGCAAGTGAGGACGCTTAGCAGACAGGGGATCCGGCCAGGGCTGGCGGCTGTGCTGGTGGGAAACGTTGCGGCGTCGCAGATTTACGTTCGCAGCAAGGTGCAGACATGCGCCGACCTGGGCCTCTATAGCGAGCTGATTACGCCGCCTGAGACAGTCACGACGGAAGAAATGATGGACCTCGTTACTGCGCTGAATGATCGCGACGATATCGATGGGATTCTGATTCAATTGCCGCTGCCTAAACAAGTGGACGCCAAGGCGCTGCTCGACGCTGTGTCGCCGTCGAAAGATGTGGATGGATTTCATCCTGTGAATGCGGGGCGGCTGCAATCGGGACGGCCTGCGTTGGCTCCGTGCACGCCGGCGGGTGTGATTGAGATTCTAAAGCGCAGCAAGCTGCCGATCAGCGGCCAACATGCGGTGGTGGTGGGTCGCAGCGATATTGTGGGCAAGCCGGTGGCGATGCTGCTGTTGCACGAGAATGCGACGGTAACGATTTGCCACTCGAAGACGCGCGATCTTGGAGCGGTCACGCGCGAGGCGGATATTCTGGTTGCCGCAATTGGGCGGCCGGGGTTCATTACACCGGAGATGGTGAAGCCGGGCGCAACCATTCTTGATGTGGGCATCAATCGTCTGACGACTCGCGAGGAGTTTGATCGCTATTTTGCGGGCGATGCGAAACGCGAAGCGGCGTTCGCGAAACGAGGCTCGACTATCGTGGGTGATGTGCATCCGAAGGCTTTTGAACTGGCCGGTGCGTATACGCCGGTGCCCGGCGGCGTGGGTCCGTTGACGATTGCGATGCTGATGGCGAACACGGTGCGTGCCGCGAAAATGAGACGAGGGCTATAAGCAGTGTTGCGCGTGGGATTGACCGGAGGCCTGGGAAGCGGCAAGAGCACGGTCGCGCATATTTTGTCTGAGCTGGGCGCTGAGGTCATCGAGTCGGATGACTTGGGCCGCACTTTGATGGAACCGGGGCAGCCGGTTTACGCGGAGATTATTCGCGTGTTCGGACCGGAAGTCGTTGGTGCTGACGGCCGCTTGAATCGCGCCAAACTCGGCGAACTGGTCTTTGGCAAGGGGACGGCGAGTCGATTGAAAGAACTGAACGCGATCGTGCATCCCGCGGTGATTGAGGCGCAGCAGCGGTGGATGGAGAAGGTATTTGCGCGCGATCCCGCGGCGGTTGCCGTTGTGGTTTCTGCGCTGATTTTTGAGGTTGAGCGGGACGCTCGGGCCAACGGCGATGGGGATAGTGTGCTCGCGAACTGGCGCCGTCGGATCGACCGGATCGTCGTGGTCACGGCGCCGGACGAAGCGAAGATCGCGCGTTACGTCGCCAGAATGAATCCAAACAGCGCGGAACGCGAAGCCGCAGAGGCGGATGCACGTTCGAGACTGGCCCACCAGATCCCAGATGCTGAGAAAGCTGCTCGCGCCGACTATTTGATTGAGAACTCCGGCGATCGCGCTGCTCTGCGCAGCCAGGTGGAACAGCTTTGGGAGCGCTTGAAGTCGGAGAGCAACAAATTTCTGACAGATGAGTCATTAAAATAAGAAGTGGGAACAAATGAGTAGCGGCAGCTGCGCTTTTTCCTCTGGAACCGTTTTGCGCCGGAGCCGTAACAGTATGAAAGGTCTATAGGTTAAAAACCATGAGATTTCGTCGGATTCTTTTGGTCGTGTTGCTGGTCGGTGGATTTTGGTATCTGACCACCCATTTTCCCAAGGGCTTGAACCCTCTGACGCTTACCGGTGCTCGCGGGGCTGGCTCTGGCTCGCCTTTGGAACTGACAGAGGCGCAGGCTGCACCGGCGTTTGACGCCGAAGAGCAGAACAACATCGCGGTCTATCGACGCGTGTTGCCCTCCGTGGTCAACATCACGTCGCGTGCCGTTGTTTTCAATTTCTTCTATGGAACTGTGCCGCAGGAAGGCCAGGGTTCGGGATTCGTTCTCGACAAGGCCGGCCATGTGCTCACCAATTATCACGTTGTCGAAGGCGCTAATCGCGGCATCGAGGTGAAGCTGAGCAACAAGCGCAGCTACAAGGCCAACGTTGTGGGCACGGATAAGGTGCACGATCTGGCGCTGCTGCAGATTGAGGCCCCGAGCCTGCAGCCGGTCACGCTCGCCGATTCAAGCGAACTAGCGGTGGGCGAAAAAGTTTATGCCATTGGAAATCCCTTCGGGTTGAGCGGCACGATGACGAGGGGCATCATCAGTTCCATCCGCTCCATTCGCACAGGGGACGGAGCTCCGATTGAAGACGCAATTCAGACCGATGCGGCCATTAACCCCGGCAACTCCGGCGGCCCGCTGCTGAACTCGCGCGGCGAGGTCATCGGTATCAACACCATGATCGCCTCGAATGGAAAGCTGTCCTGGCCGATCTGACCCGCTATGGCAAGGTGAAGCGGCCTTCGCTGGGCATCGTCTCTTATGCGATCGGGCCGGATCTCGCCGAGCAAATGGGCCTGGCTTCGGACTATGGGGTGCTGATTCAGAAGGTGATTCCGGGAGGCGCAGCAGAACGTGCGGGACTGCACGGTGGGAACGAACAGGCTTATGTGGGGAACACGCCGATCATGCTGGGCGGGGATTTGATTGTGGCGATCGACGGCCAGCAGGTCACCGATCCGCAGGACATCAGCGCCATCATGGACAAGCACCAGGCGGGGGACACGATCAGCGTTACCGTCTTGCGCGCTCGCCGGCAAATGACCGTCAAGCTGACTCTAGAGGAAGCACGGGGAGTGAATACATAGAAGGCGAATTTTGAAATGCGAGGGCCGCTCCGGAATGGGGCGGCCCTTTCTGTTAGCTACTAGAATTTGACTCCGAGCGTAGTGAGGAACTGCTTGACGTCAGGCCAGACCGCCTTGAGATCGGTCACGGTCTGGATGTCGAGAGCAATGTTGAGCGGGTTGGCGGCCGCGCCGGCTAGTTCGGCGAGAGGTTTTTCAACCGCACCCACAAGCGTGGCGAGCGCGGCGACGACTGCCGGTGCTGCGTGGAGCGCCTTGTTGGCACCGATGAGCCATTTGAGTGCGTCCTCGGCTCCGATTTCAATTCCTTTTTCGATATTTACGAGTATGTTGGCCATCGCGATTGGTCCTTTTCTGGTCGTTGGCTGGAACTGTTCGAAACCGGCCGCTGACTGGGTTATGTCGGCGAGCGCCGGAAAATGGCCGTGGTTTCGGCGGGTTCTCCGGCACTAGGCCGCTGATGGACAGGCAAGGACGGTCCCCGCGCCCCGGCGCCCTTTTGGGCGTACACATTCGCCGGGCGCGGCATCTCCGTCGGTTGTCTGGCTATCTCTCAAGGTTAGGGAAGTTGCGGTGTATCTTCGGCAAATTCGCGAAGGGAATAACGGCATTGGATTGAGGGCGTTGGCTTGCGTGCGCAGAAAAGCCTGCTTGACAAGCAAACGGCTGGACCTGTTTTTGGGCCTAGATAGCGCGCTTGACATAGCGCCGACCGCAAATCTCGTATTCGTCACTAGCTACGCGGGCGATTGCTTCGCTGTAGGCGATGTGTTCCTCGGCGAGGATGCGGTCGGAGAGCGAGTGCGCGTCGTCGGTGTCGAGAACGGGAATCGTACGCTGCAAGATGATAGCTCCGTGGTCGAGGTGTTCATCGACAAAGTGAACGGTGCATCCGGCTACTTTGACGCCGTATTCGAAGGCCTGCGTCTGGGCATCGAGCCCCGGAAAAGCGGGAAGCAGCGACGGATGGATGTTGAGAATGCGATTGGGAAAGGCGGCGATGAATTCGGGCGACAGCAAGCGCATATAGCCGGCGAGGCAAACCAGGTCAACGCTGTGCGACTGAAGGCAACGCGCTACGTCGGCATCATGCTCGGCGCGACCGCGGCTTTTGGAAACAAAAATCGCGGTGGGGAGATTGTGCTGACGCGCGAAGGCGAGGCCGCCGGCGTCAGCCACGTTGGAAATGACGACGGCGATCTCGGCGTTGAGTTTGCCGTTTTTGATCGAAGTTGCGATGGCCTGGAAGTTTGAGCCTCGGCCAGAGAGCAGGATTCCCAGCCGGAGGGGCGTACTCTTGCTGGCTCGGTTGGTTGAATCTGGAGCGGCGGATTCTGAGCCGTCGGGGCTCATGTGTACTGCACCCGGCGCTCACCTTTGACTACGCGGCCGATGACATAGAACTTTTCTTCGGCGCGATCGAGGAGGCTCTTGGCGCGCGTGAACTTGGCCGCCGGAATGGCCGCAATGAGTCCCACGCCCATGTTGAAGGTGCGCATCATCTCTTCTTGCGAGACCTGTCCGATCGAGCGCAGATGTTCAAAGATCGGCAGCACCGGCCAGGATCCGAGCTCGACTTGCGCACCCAGGCCTTTGGGCAGAATGCGAGGGAGATTCTCGGTGATTCCGCCGCCGGTGATGTGGGCCATGCCCGTGGTGATTTGGGCGGTAACAAGCTTCTGAATTACATGAAGATAGCTGCGGTGAGTCTTCATCAGAGCGGTACCGGCCTTGTCTTTGATGGCCGTAACATATTGGGTGTGCTTGTAGCCGGCAACCTCAAAAAGCAGCTTCCGGGCGAGCGAGTATCCGTTGGTGTGGAGGCCGGTGGAAGGCAAACCGATCAGCACATCGCCGACTTTGATCCCTTCGCCAGTGACCAACTTGTCGCGATCCACCGCACCGACGATAAATCCGGCCAAATCGTACTCGCCTTCGGTGTAAAAGCCGGGCATCTGGGCCGTTTCGCCGCCGATGAGCGCACAGCCGTTGGCTTTGCAACCTTCGGCAAGGCCGGTGACTACACTCTCTGTGACTTCAGGGTCAAGCTTGCCGCTGGCGAGGTAATCCAGAAAAAAGAGCGGGGTCGCGCCCTGGACAGCGATGTCGTTGACGCAATGATTGACGAGGTCAACGCCGACGCTACTGTGCTGGCCTAACTCGAATGCCACCTTTAGTTTAGTGCCCACGCCGTCGGCCGAGCTCACGAGGATCGGGTTCTTCCAGCGCTGCATGTCGAGCCGAAAAAGCGCGCCGAATCCGCCGATGCCGCCGAGGACGTTGCGGTTGAAGGTCTTTTGGGCGAGGTACTTGATGCGGTCCTTGGCGCGGTCGCCACGACTGATGTCGACCCCGGCGTCGGCGTAGGTTACAGATTTCGGCTTGGTTTCTTCGGGCACTTTTCGGGCTTTCTCCACCCCAGCAATGAAGACAACTCGCCGGGGACTCCGGATTTGCGGCTGGAGTCTCGAACGGCGCTGCTCACCGGAAAGGTCGATTCTAGCAGGGTTGAGGGGGTAAGGCTGTGTTGGAGGCGGAGCAATTGGCTGTTCAAAATGTGGAGAAAGGGCCGCGAAGGCGGTGGAGAAAGCTCGATCGAGCATGGAAAGCCAGCTTGACATTCAATTAGGGGAACGGTATTTTTGAATTGGAAAGCAGACTTTACATGGAGCCTCAAGTCCAGAACCGCGTTAAGGAACTTCGCGCCGCCCGGGGATGGACGCAGGAGGAGTTGGCGAAGGCTACGGGTGTTTCGCGGCAGAGTATCAACTCGATTGAACGCAACCGCTATGTGCCGAGCCTGCCGCTGGCACTGACATTTGCCCGCGTGTTTAGCTGCCCCATCGATGAAATCTTCCATTTGGAGAACCAGAAATGACCCACTCCGTCCTAAGTCAAATCCCGATCCTCGGCAAGTTTGTCGATGAGCGATTTCTTGAGCACCGCCGCCGATCTTCAAGTCTTGCGGGAATTCTTACCGCGCTGCTGGCGATCGCGCTTTTTGAATATCGATTCTTAGTCCACCACATTTGGAGCTGGGACCTGCTTGCCGTGGCAATCGCGTTTGTGACGATCAAGATGTCGATGTTTACGTGGTACCGAATGAACGCCTGAATGAATTGGAGGTCGATTGTGTGCATACCTATTCGAGAACGTAGCCGCAGAGATCGAGTTTTGATGGGCATTGGGAATTTCGCGCTGGCTGCGGGCCTTGCCCTTCCGTACGTCCTTCATCCAGCAAGCGTCACCCACAAGGACTGGATGGACGGAGTGAAAGGCCTTCTCTTGGGCGTTTCCATAGGCTTGAACCTGATGCTGCTTTGGTCGCGTCGGCGTTGCCGGAAGACCGAAGCTTGGAAGCTATAAGAAGCGCTCGCGCTCCGCGGGAGTTGGCAATGGACATTCTTGAATTCTCCCCCAGATGCGGTAGCGCCAGCGGGCGATGAGGCGATAACCCCAATCGCGCAAGGGTCGAGGAATCCAGCGGAGAAGCCGTGCAACTGAAGGCCAGGGACGCGGAAGTTCGGTGAGCATTGCGAGGACAGCATCCGAGCGCATCAGCAGTTGTTCCTTTGCGCCGTCGGGGTCGCGCACCACCAGTATCGAGTCGGGAAGATCCGCAACGCCGGCAGGGTTGCAACCGTGGCGGGCGAGAACGGCGGCTACCTTGGGCGACTCCGAGGGCGCGAAGCGCAGGCGATCGTTCCGGTCGCGGACCAGGAACCAGCGCACCGAACGGTTGCACAAGCCGCAGTGGCCATCGAAAATGATCACGAGCCGGTTCCCTGCATCAGTGAAATCGCTCACACTTGACCGGATGCTGCGCGCGCCGGGACGATTCAATCGCTGCGGCCCTTCTATTTCTGCCTGCTATCGTCTGCCTTCTATACTGAACGAACGATGAGTTCTAAAGTCTCAGCACATATTCGCACTCGTTCGCAGGCTCTTCAACATCGAGCCGAGGGCATTTTCCCCGGCGGCGTGAATTCCCCTGTGCGGGCGTTTCGCGCCGTGGGCGGCGCACCGCCGTTTATCGAGCGGGCAGATTGAGAGGGCGGCGCGGAATTCCGCCAGCTTTGGCGCATCGACGGCGGCAGAGGCCGATCTGGCCGAGCGGGTTGTTGCCTGTTATCCGGCGATTGAGAAGCTGCGCTTTGTCAGCTCGGGCACGGAAGCTACCATGTCGGCGATCAGGCTGGCTAGAGCCGCGACCGGCCGCAAGATCATCATCAAGTTCGTAGGCTGTTATCACGGGCATGCAGACGGGTTGCTGGTGAAAGCGGGCTCAGGTGTGGCCACGTTTGGCATTCCCGGGTCGGCGGGCGTGCCGGAGGAGATAGCGCGCCTTACGCATGCGCTGCCGTATAACGACATTGCCGCAGTGGAATCCGCATTTGACGCGCATCCCGACGAGATAGCCGCCGTCATTCTGGAGCCGGTGGTCGGAAATGCCGGCTGCATTCCTCCCGCTCCCGGTTACCTGGCCGGTTTGCGCGCGCTCACTCGGAGAGAAGGAGCGCTGCTGATTGTCGATGAGGTTATGACCGGCTTTCGCGTGGCACTGGGCGGGGCGTTGGAGCTTTACGGCATTGAGGCGGATCTCGTGACGCTGGGCAAGATTGTAGGCGGCGGTTTGCCTGTGGGTGTCTTCGGCGGCAAACGCGCATTCATGGACCTGTTGTCGCCACTTGGTCCGGTGTACCAGGCGGGAACACTGAGCGGGAACCCGCTGGCCATGGCTGCGGGGATCGCCACCATCGGCTATTTGCAGGATCACGCGGGTGAGGTCTATCCGCGGCTCGAAGCGACGTCGAAGGCTGTTGCAGAGGGTGTCGCAAACGAGGCTTCGCGCGCGGGTGTCCCACTCACGCTCAATCGCGTGGGCGCAATGTGGACCTGGTTCTTCACTTCTGACCCGGTGACCGACTACGATCAAGCCGCGAAGTCCGATACCGCTGCGTTTGGTCGCTTTCACCGAGCGATGCTGGATCAGGGCGTGTGGCTTCCGCCGTCGCAGTTTGAAGCGGCTTTCTTGAGTACGTCCCACGGCGATGCGGAAGTGCAGGCGACGATCGAGGCGGCGAGAAATGCATTTCGCGGTTGATTGCTGGAGAGTCTCAAGTTGAGCCAGAGTGCAGGTGGGGTTCCTCGAAGGGCTAGCCGACTTTCTCTTCGACTGCTCAAACATCATCTGCCCCTCGGTGCGATCTCGTTGGCCAGCGCGGTTGTGCTTTACGTGACACGCCCTTATAGCGACGTCTTGAGCAAGCTCAGCTTTGCGACGGCGTACCCTGCACTGACGCTGCTCGTTGCCACGTTGCTCGTGGGCCCATGGACTCTGCTGCGCAAGCGGCGGATTGCGGTATCGAGCGATCTGCGGCGCGATCTTGGGATTTGGGCAGGCGCGCTTGGCATCGCTCATGCAGCGGTGGGTCAATGCGTGCATCTGCGCGGCCGACCGTGGCTTTACTACATCTATGGCCCGACGGAGCATCACGCATTTCCGTTGCGTCACGACCTTTTCGGGCTGGCGAACTACACGGGCGCGGCAAGCACTCTCTTACTCATTGCCTTGTTTGCAACGTCGAATGACTACTCGCTTCGAGCGCTCGGAACGCCGCGATGGAAGCAGCTGCAACAATGGAACTACGCGGTGTTCGCGCTGGCGGCTATCCACTCGGTAGCGTATCTGACGATTGAAAAGCAGCAACTCTCTTTTGTGGCGGTTGCTGTGGGGTGCATTGCGATTGCGGTCGTGATGCAGGCAATGGGATTCCAACGGCGGCGGGCCGATGCGGTCAGCAGAGCATCACTTATCAGGTGAGACCGAATTGATTATTGCCATTCCTTCAGCGTGACGAAGCGGTGAGTAGATTTGTAGTGTTCGACCAGCAGACTAGCGGCTGTTACAGATGGACCGCGGTTTGCATAGAGGCCGTGGTGGCTGCCGTCGTGGAGCACGATGTTGGCCGCAAAGCCACGTTGGGTGACCTGGTCAATTTTTCCCGTTAAGTGCTGCGCAATGCGATCGCCAGATGGCTCTTTCCAGTCATTGGTCATGGCGTTCCATGCCACCGTTGTCATGCCCAATCGATGAGCGGCATGCAGCACAGCCGGTCTGCGCCCGCCAAAGGGCGGGCGAAAATAATGCACTGGCTGGCCCGTGATTTGCTCCAGGATCTCGCTCGTGCGGCGGAGCTCTTCACCGACACGGCTCGCGTTTGTGATGGCCAGGTTCGGATGACTCCAGGAATGATTACCTATGAGGTGCCCTTCTTCGGCGATACGGCGAACGAGCAATGGTTCAGCCTCGGCGAATTTGCCGATCAGAAAGAATGTTGCCTTGACTCCGTCGAGGAGGAGGATGTCCAGCAGGTCTGGGGTCCAGGCCGGGTTTGGGCCATCGTCGAAGGTAAGGGCGAGTTCTTTTGGGCGCGAGGGTGCAATCAGTGTTCGCCCGAACAATTGCGAGCCGGGTGACATGGCGGCGTACGCGCAGACGCCGGCTGCCAGACCCAGCCCGGCAATTCCGCCCAGACCCGCGTAAACCCCTGTAGCCAATGAACAAGGCATTCCGACTACAAGTGTGCGTCCGTGGACCCTGAAACCGCAACACCAGGGTCTTGCAACTTTGTCGGTCATTGGGCGTATACTCTTTTTGTTCGGGTCGCATCCTGTGTACACGGAGCGGCACTGGAGACAACATGAGCATTACGAACTTCCCCGGCAACGCGAGTTCTTCGCCGCTCGATAACTCCATCACAAAAGTGACTATGCCTGCACTGGCCGAGATGAAGCGCCAGGGCAAGCCCATCTCCGCGCTCACCGCCTACGATTACGCCACTTCGCGACTGGTCGATGAGGCGGGTATTGACATGATCCTGGTGGGCGACTCGCTCGCGATGGTTGTGCTGGGCCACGAGAACACGCTTGCCGTCACGGTCGATGAAATGCTGCATCACACTCGCGCCGTGCGTCGCGCCGTTCGCCGCGCGCTGGTGGTGGCCGACATGCCTTTTGGCAGTTATCACGGAACGATCGCCGAAGGACTCGCCAATGCAGTGCGGTTTGTCAAAGAGGCGGGCGCGGAGGCGGTGAAGATCGAGGGGCCGCGTCCTGAATTAGTGCGCGCGCTGACCGATGCTCAGATTCCTGTGGTGGGGCATCTAGGTCTCACGCCGCAGAGCGTACATAGCATGGGTGGATATCGCGTGCAGGCGCGCACAGCAGAGACTGTGTTGAAGCTGAAAGCTGACGCGCACGCATTGGCTGACGCTGGAGCGGGCCTGCTTGTTCTCGAAGGTATTCCACGCGAAGTTGCCGCTGAGATTACTGCCGAGCTAGCCATACCAACGATTGGGATTGGGGCCGGGCCCGATTGCGATGGCCAGATTCTCGTCTTCCACGACATGATGAATCTCACTTTTGCCCCCGCAGCCAAGTTTGTTCGCCGGTATGCTGACGCGGGTGCGCTGATGCGCGGAGCGATCGAGCACTACCGCGAAGACGTGGAGCATCGGGCATTTCCTTCGGACGAAGAGAGCTATCATTTGCCCGAGTCGGCGCGAAAGGCGCTGGAAGCCGAGCGTCCGGCACAGAAACCCTTGAGGGCGCTTCGCAAGGCCTGATGGAGATCTTCCGCACGGTTGATGAATTGCGTCGGTGGTCTCGCTCACTCAGGGCTGGGCGCCACAACAACAGCGCTCACCGGATCGGCCTGGTGCCCACAATGGGCGCGCTGCATGCGGGGCATGCATCGCTGGTCCGCGCAGCAGCAGCATCGTGCAGCGCTGTGGCTGTCAGCATATTTGTAAACCCCACGCAATTTGGTCCCAACGAGGATTACGCGCGCTATCCGCGAAGCTTTGATGCGGACTGCGCGCTGGCGGAGAAGGAAGGCGCGGACGTGATTTTTGCGCCCGCGGTGGATGAGATGTACCCCGCGGGCGCGTCAACGTTCGTTGAAGTTGACGGTCTGAGTGGTCGCCTGGACGGCCAGTCACGTTCGGGACACTTTCGCGGGGTTGCGACGGTGGTGGCCAAACTGCTGATTGCCGCAGAATCGGACGTTGCTTTCTTTGGACAGAAAGACGCGGCACAAGTAGCGGTGTTGCGCCGTATGGTTGCGGACTTACGGCTCGCGACGGATATCGCGGTGTGCCCGATCGTTCGCGAACCTGATGGCCTCGCGCTGAGTTCGCGGAATGTCTATTTAAATCCAACTGAGCGCGCGCAGGCGCTCACGCTCAGCCGTGCCATTCGCCGTGTCGAGGCACTGGTCGCGCATGGTGAACATAGCGCAGAGGCATTGATCGCAACCGCCCGCGCAACCTTCTCCGCCGAGCCTGACGTACGCGTGGACTATATAGACCTCGTCGATTGGGTTACGCTGCAACCTGTTGAGACCGCCACTCCCGGCGCTCTCCTCGCAGTCGCCGCCTGGGTAGGAAAAACCCGACTCATCGACAACACCATCCTCGCCTGAAGCTAAGCGCGCCGGGCAGCAAGGGCATGCATCTCTTTACCAATGTCGCTGCGATTGATCAACAGTTGGAGTAGTAAGTTGCACAGGTTACAGGTAGCCCAATAGAGCGCCAGCCCCGATGCATAATGCCACAGGGTGAAACCCATGATGACCGGCATGAGGATGGCGAGCATCCGCCGCTGGGTCGGATCCATGCCTGGCGTGGGCGTAATGTACTGCGTAAGAAACATGCTTCCGATGATGAGAATCGGAAGAATGTGCAGCGGGTCCGGCAAAGAGAGATCCACGAGCCAAAACCAATGAGCATTGTGCAGCTCGACTGCATTCTGTAGCACCCGCATGTAGGCGAAGAATAGCGGCATCTGCAGAAGGATCGGCAGGCATCCGCCGTACATATTCGCTCCCTCGGCTTTGTATAGGGCAACCATCTCCTTATTCATCCCAGCTCGCTCGGGATCATTGAACTTGAGATGGGCAAAGCGGTTCTTGAGGGCTTCAACCTTGGGTTGAACTCGCATCATTTTCAACGAAGACCTTATTGACACGATCCGCGGCCAAAACATAAGACAATTGAAGATCAGGGTGAAGACGATGATGGCCCAGCCCCAGTTGCCTATGCCGTGCTCGTATAGGAAGCGCAATGCCAGGTAGAGTGGCCCAGCAACGAATGTCAGCCAGCCAAATTGCCCTTGCGACTTGAGAGAACCGCTGATGGCTCCTTTTTCAATCGTCGTGGCGGCAGGCCTAGCGACCGGTCCCCCGTTAGCCAGCTGGGGCAGGCTCGATTTGCCTGGTTCCGGCTTTCCAGACGACTGCTGCATCTCGGATTGCAGCGGAGCGGTGGTTGGGGAAGGTTCGCTGAAATGTTGGTAGCCGAGCAAAAGGGCGATAGCCAGCAGGGTCAGGGCCAGCAGGGCGCCCAGATCGCCTCTACCGGGAGTCTGGGCTTGAAGATTGGGATTATGCATTTCGGACACGGGGCGCCTTTTCCTCTCTTGGCATTGGCCAAGGGAACAGTTGGAAAACAATCAGAAGAGCGGCCGTCATAGCGGCTTAATGCTCTTGCAATCCAATGAAATTAGGAAAAGATAGGAGGGGGACGCTGAAAGGATGGGGCGAGGCTGGGCCCAACGGCAACGACTTGCAAAGACATCGGAGCCCAAAGGCATCTGCCGTTGTAAATAAGCGGAAACCATGACAGCGGAAAATCCTCAAGGCACGCGATGATCGACCGGTAGACCTCCGGTGATCGCACAACTATAAACATCATCAGGCAGGTCAGAAGCAAGACGGAAACAGTCCCGCTGATCCCTGCAAGGAAGAGTGACTGCCAGTAAGGAAGGCACAACACGAAGAGAAAGAAGCAACCTTCCGCAGCGGTTTGCCTATATCCTTGGGGCTTCCTCACATGCACTCCCTTACAAAATCATTGTACGACCTTGTGGATTCCCTCTTCCATGCTGCTCAAAGGTTCACGCATAATCGCCATTGCATAACCTCCGACCCTCACTGCACTCTGTAACCAATGCCGGAACTCCCCGACATCTCGGCGTATATCAGTGCTTTGGAAAAGCGCATTCTTGGGCAGCCGCTAGAGCATGTGCGCCTCGGCTCGGTCTTCCTGCTGCGGACGGTCGATCCGCCACTCGGGAGCGTCGAAGGCCGCACCGTCAGCGGGTTGCGCCGCATCGGCAAGCGCATCGCCATTGGCGTGGAAGGCGATCTATGGCTGGTGTTGCACCTCATGATCGCGGGGCGGCTGCACTGGAAGGCTCCCCACGCCAAGCTCGCAGGGCGGAATGCGCTCGCGGCTTTTGATTTCCCGAACGGTTCATTGGTCCTGACCGAAGCAGGATCAAAGCGTCGGGCATCGCTGTACATCGTGCGCGGTGAAGAGGGATTGCGCTCGGTCGATCCGGGAGGCGTGGAGATTTTCTCGACGGACCTCGAAGGATTTCGCACGGCACTTACTCAGGAAAACCGCACACTCAAACGCGCACTCACCGATCCGCGCTTGATCAGTGGAGTGGGCAACGCTTATTCCGACGAGATTTTGCACGCGGCTCGACTCTCGCCGATCACACTCACTCACAAACTCAACCCGGAGGAGTGGGGGCGACTTTTTGAGGCCGCGCGCTCGACGCTGACCATGTGGATGGATCGGCTGGGCGCTGAGGCTGAAAAGACTTTTCCGGAAAAAGTTACGGCATTTCGCCCGGAGATGGCGGTGCATGGGAGATTTAACCAGCCCTGCCCTCGATGCGGAGAGAAGGTGCAGCGCATCCGATACGCCGACAACGAGACCAACTACTGCGCCAAATGCCAGACGGGCGGCAAGGTGTTGGCCGATCGCAGCCTTTCGCGCCTGCTTGGCTCGGACTGGCCGCGCACACTTGACGAACTGGAAGCGCTGAAGCGGCGCTGAGATGCTGAGATGACCGTTTTGGAGGCAGTTTTCCTCGCAATTTAGAGACTCAGAGATGCTGCCGATCTGGCTGATGAGGCTGGATTCGTGTCCCGTGCCGAAGTGGCGGAATTGGCAGACGCGCGTGGTTCAGGTCCACGTACTCGCAAGGGTGTGGGGGTTCGAGTCCCTTCTTCGGCACCAAGATGCAAGCAAAATCGCTGAAAAACCAAGAAATGTAAACCCCGCAGCCACTTGCGGGGTTTAATAGTTTTCGGCTCCTGTCTGGCGACGCGCAACCCGTTGCAACCTGAAAATGCGATATAGTTGTCCAATTCTTCTTTGCACTTTCTCGACCTATGAAATCTCGCGCAATTATCACCTCAGTCATCGCTCTTTTGATGATCGGTTTGGTCGTTGGGGCTGCGCTCGCCAACCGGCGAATCACTGACCTTCAAATGCAAGTCCTAGAACTCACTCAAAAGGTGCAGGCCCGAGATGCCCTGCTGACTCTTGAGGAGCAAACAAGGTGCTCGAAGCAAGCTGAGAACTTCTTCACAGTCGACGGTCACAGGGTTGATGAAGGAGAAGATTTTTTCGACCATTACAACGTGAAGATGAAGAAATGCATTACTGTGATCAAATCAATCAAATTTGATTCCAAGTCTGGCGAGCAACTGATTTTCAGATACTCTTTGGGACGCTTTTGAAGCAAAGAGTCGTGGTGAGTATGTTCGGGGCAGTCAAGAGGGAAAGAAATTCTGGGAAGTTGCGCCGATCATGTGCACGGTTTTTAACCAGTGATGGAGAAACTAAGGTCTGCCATTGCGCTATCGGAAAGAGGACTCATGGGAAGGAAATTTAGTTTATCGAATTCACTTGCGATCAGCTTGTTCGTGGCGCTTGGCACAACAATCGGCTGTGGAAGCAAGGTCGAGGGTAATACATACGAAGGTAACGGAGGCGTGGTCAAAATCGAGTTCAAGTCCGGTGGAAAGGCTTATGTGTCTACCGGCCCCGTCACCACCACTTGCTCCTATTCGGAGAGCGGCAAGAAGCTCACCATGATCTGTGAAGGCGACACGACGGTATTCAGCGTTGAAGACGATGCGCTGAACGGACCGCCAGATGGATTCCTGACGCGATTGACGAAGAAGAAATAGACAGGAACTTCTCCGCAAATAGATGCGCGGAATTGGAGCGGCCTCAGGGCCAAGAGCTTTGAGGCGAGGTAATCATGAGAATGTGTGCGATCGCAGCTGTGCTACTGGGGCTCATGGGTTTGAGTGTTGCAGCGAGCGGGCAGGAGTTCGCGCTGCAGTTCAATGTCACCTACATGTGCCCTGACGGATACACTTATGTGATCCATCGGTGCGTGCCGGGCCCCAAGGGTGGTGGGGTCTGCTATTTCCAACTCGGCCAGGACTCAGAGCGATATAACACACGAACGCAAGTTGAGAATCTATTTCGCACCTGCAAACTAATCGGCTCACCGTCTGCCGCCGCGCAAGCCAAGAGTGCCGACTACACCGACGACATGCCTTCCGTCGATCAGGTCAAGGCCGCGATCAAAGGATCCGACCCCGGCGACACCCTTGTGCGCCAGTATGCAGCCTTCATCGGCCTCAACAAGCACATCTTTGACATCAAGGTCGAGCGTACAGTCAGCGGCCCCTACACGCCCAGCGAACTGCGCGTCAGGAACGCCTACGATCTCGCTAAGAACCAACTCGAGCAGGAGTACGCCAAATCCCACACACCCGAACAAATGGCAGGATTCAATAGACTCTGGTTCCGCTACACGATGGATGAAGACTTATACCAAACATGGAACAAGCTCATAGGACCGAAATCCAGGGCTGCGATCAAGAGTACGCAAGACGCCAATTCCGCCAGAGGCAAGGCCTACTACGATAACGCGATGGCCCAATACAAGCAGGACACTGCGGCACAGCAGGCAGGCAACCGCCAGTTCGCCCAAATAGAGGCATCCGCTTCAGGAGCAACCGGTCTCTCAAACGACCCCACCGCCGTCGCTACGCGGCGCTGCCTCGAACTCGGCGGAAGCGACACCGGCTGCATGGGAAAAGGCTTCATGTCCGGCCTCATGGACCTAGTTGGTTTCAACGCCGAAACGAAAGAAGCCATCGCGGGCCCCGGCAGAGCCGGCGTAGTCCTGAGTGGACTCTATAAAAGCCCTGCCACTACCACAACCCTCGGCTTCGGCGAAAACGGCGTCTCTATCGACGGCTGCGGCAAGCTCGTTGCCGATTCCCACAACTACACCATCGACAAGCGGCCAGGCTCGATTCGGATC
>WNGL01001549.1_pt1 | contig 28222 bp, 36 predicted proteins | sample 5400591 | NCBI WGS metagenome assembly WNGL01 (sample SAMN13153377, study PRJNA577476) | soil metagenome | isolation source: 80 cm soil or saprolite under Garry oak tree replicate 1 | place: USA:California | collected 2016-06-15 | reverse complement strand
CTCTCCATGCTTGGAGGAAAGCTGGCAAAAATATCCAAATCGGCCTCGCCGCTCAGCCAAGTGTCCCGGGCGTAGGACCCTTGGATCGAGACCTTGCCTCCAAATCCCGCCTCGTCTAGGATACTCTGAACCTGGCCTTTCAATCGCTCGGCCAATTGCGACATTCGTTTTCTTTCAGCCTCACGAGGAACAACTCTCTTGGCAATCTGGTCCAAGACGGTTTGAATCGGAGTCGGCATCGAGAGATTCACTGCTAGGAATTAGTATTTGAAAGTGGACCAATGACCGCCTACTGTGACCGCGGAGGAACTTCCAGTAAAGTCGAGTACTTCGGTCCCGAACTCGAGAGGATACTCTCTTTGAGTCTGATTCTGCCCACGTTGAATGTGCCGAAACTCTCATCGCTTAGACGCCGAAGAAAACTCGCAATTTCATCTCGGTTTCTTCCTGACCGCACTCGAGCTATTGTAATATGCGGACTGAAGGGGCGGTTTTCCCGCCGGAAACCGAGACTGGACAATAGCTTCTCGACCTGCTCGTAGATCTGCTCGACTTGACTCCAGCCCTCGTTCACGCCAACCCAGATAACATTCATGTGGTTCAGATTTGGGAAAGCGCCAGCTCCTTTGATCTCCGCCGTGAACGCTGAAAAGATGACCTGTTGTAGAGAGGACTTGACTTCGCCGAGTCTAGGCGCGGACACGTTTCCTAGAAATTTCAACGTGAGATGGATGTTCTCGCGCTCGACAGGTTTCAAATCTCCACCCAGCGATTGCAGAGATGACAGGATCGATGTAATTCGGGATAGAATCTGTTGATCTTCGAGGTCTATCGAGATGAAGCTTCTGACTTGTTCCTCTGACAAATCGCTGTCGGAGATAATCGCCTCCATTTTTAAGAGCTATAACACTCTCTTCGCCAGGGTTCGCTCGAGACCTGCATGGACAAAGCGAAGTCGAAGACGGTTATTGTAGTGGTTGGAATGCCTGGCGCTGGAAAAAGCCTCGCGTCTAGTGTCGCAGCGAAGCGTGGAGTTCCCGTATTCGTATCCGGCGATATTATCAGGACAGAGGCGAAGCGAAAGAAATTGTCACCTACCAGAAAGAACCTCGGCAGGTTGATGCTGAAGATCAGAGAAGAGGAAGGGATGGGTGCGGTAGCCAAACGGCTGGCTCCACTCATAGACAAGATTGACAAGACCCAATTCGTGTACGAAGGTGCCAGAAGCGTAGAGGAGATTGAGGAGCTGAACAAGAAATATCATGTCTTCACCATCGCCATTCACGCTTCTCCGAAGAGCAGGTTCCGCAGACTGCAAAAGAGAAGAAGATCTGATCGTCCCCGAAACTGGACAGACTTTCTAGAACGCGACGAGCGGGAGTTGAAGGTTGGAGTTGGAAAGCTTATCGCGATTGCGGATCGTGTTGTCGAGAACGAGGATACGAAGAACGACCTCAAGAGGCGGACAGGACGTCTGCTAAGAACACTACCGAACTGAGATTCGTCGTCCACAGCGAAACCGAGGTCCGGCCGACGGAGGATCCCGAGAGAGTCAGAAAGGCTGTAACCAACATTCTCCGAGGCGAAGTCGAAGTTCGACAATTAGACGAGTGGAGTGGGAAGGTGATTATCGACGGAAAGGATCAACCCTCCCTCGAAAGGTTTCGGATGATTATTCAGCGTGATAGAATCCGGGCCGCGGCGCGATCAGTTTTGAGGCGATCTGTTGACGATAATCGATTGGTCTTCTTTCTGAACAAACAGGCTGCCTATGCGGGTCACTTATCTTTCTCTGCGCCGGAGGGCGAGTCGCCTTTGGGTCCAATACAGGTGATCGTTGAAACTGATAACCCGGAGCAATTGATTAATTGGCTTGCCCCTCAGCCGGAGGAACGGAGTAGAGAATAGAATCCGAAGATGCGTTTGGCCTTCCTACTTCGAGCGCTTCAGTGATAAAACCATCAGGTCCTTGGGAACAAGCGTTGCTTTGAACACGCTCTTCGCTTCCTTGAGGAGAATTGAGTCGTCTCTGGTAACAGCGCTGATGTGTACAAGCGCGAGTTTGCTAACCCCGGCAGCCTTTGCAACTCTGGCGGCCTCCTTTGCTGTCGAATGGAAGTACTCTTTCGCCTTGTCCCGTCTGTCCTCGGCGAATCCTCCGTCATGCATGAGAAGATCGGCTTCTCTTGCCAGTGCTTTCACCTCTTCCGAAGGACGAGTGTCAATAGCATAAACGATCTTCAGGCCTGGGCGAGGCTCCTCGATAACCTGGCGAGGCGTCACTGTTTTCCCGTCGACCTTGACTTCCTTGCCTATCTGAAGCTGCTTCCATAATGGGCCTTCAGGGATGCCTAGCCGCTTTGCCTTTTCGGGGTGAAATCTACCCGGTCGATCTGTTTCAACAACGGCATAAGCGAGGCACATGATATCATGTGTTGCCTTCTTTGTCTTGATGGTGTAAGCGTTCTTCGATATTTCTGCTCCTGGCTTGAGCTCTGTGACTCGCACGGGAAAGTTTGCGGCGAAACCCAACGTTCGACGCAACGAACCTAGATAGGCAGAGATACCTTCTGGACCATATAGATCGAGCGGCTTGTCCCTGATCAACGAGGACATTGTCTGAAGAAGTCCCGGCAATCCGAGAATATGATCTCCGTGCAGGTGCGAGATCATAATGGACATTGGACGGTTGAATCCTAGTCCCGCGTGCATCATCTGACGCTGAGTCCCCTCCCCGCAATCGAACAGGAAGAGTTCTCCATCTCGACGCAGAGCCACCGCGGGTAGCCCTCTTTCTTTCGTAGGAAGACTGCCCCCGGTGCCGAGGAAGATTACATCGATACCCGCAGGCATTTAGTTCGCTCCTAATACCAGAATCTCTCTCGTCAAGCTTCTGTGAACGTATAGCTCGTGACGATCAAATACCTTGAACCCCAGAGACTCCGCCAAGTCGACTGCACCGGTTCCGAGCGGAGAGGCGAACACAACCTTCCCGCCTGATGAGAGGATCATCTTTGCCTGAGGCAAAAAGCTCGCCAGAATGTCCTTTGTTGTCGATTTGAGTGTTGAAGCCCCAGTCCCATATGGTGGGTCAGTGGCGATAGCATCCACGCTATGCAAGGGAAGGTTCCTCGCATCCCCTCTAATGAAGCCATAGGATTTGAGGCCGAAGTGAGCCAGGTTTCTTCGGGCTGATCGAACCATTCTCGAAAGAGCGTCGACCCCGACGACGTTACAGCCTAGAAGGCTCGCCTCTATTGCTATACCACCAACACCGCAGAAAGGATCAAGAAAAGTCTCCCCATCTCTCACTTCTGACAGATTCACCAGACAGCGGGCTATTTTTGGGGGCATTGTGCTGGGATGGAAGACTGCCCTTTTTCTGGGGCGTCGCCGATGGATACTCCCTTTCTGACGCTGATGAATGATGAGTCCCAGATGGAAGAGAGATCCTGCCAAGATTCCTCGAAAAGGCTTCTTAGGGGATCGAAGATCGACTTTTGCGCCGGTCTTGTCTGCAAGTAGTTTTCCTAGATAGCCTTCTAGGTGGACTCTCGAGAGTTCTTTCGAGACTCCGCCAAACCGCAGCATTCGTATGCTAAAACTGTCTTCTGAGGAGAGGAATGGTTCCAGATTAGCGAACTCAACTTCCCTCTTGATATTCTCTAGATTGTCTTTTGTGTGAAGGACTTCTTCTCCCATCTCATCAACATACGCCCCCCGGCTCGCGATTGATTCCAGTTTGGCTCGGTCGGCTTCGATCTCGATGAGCTTGTAGAAGTTGTCGACTATCTTGTATTCTATCGCGTAGGCGTGTAGGATGGCCTTGAGTTCTGCGAGGGGCAGCGTGGGATGTTCTCCGGATAGTATGAAGAAGAATCTTGCAGAGTTCCCGGCCATGGAGTAGCGGAATGTCGCGAACATATATACGGAACCTCCTCGCCCGCAACTTTCTCCACCGGAGAATTGGCTGATGCGACGTTCCAAGGGTTTCAGAACAAAGACTAGAACCCTGATCAGCAGGAAGCCCCGGGACAGAGGCAAACAACCTCTTGGGAGACTGCTTATCCCGTATACTCCGGGGCAAACTGTCAGAATCATGATCAATCCGGCTGTTCAGAAGGGGATGCCGCACCGCCGGTACCACGGCCGTGTCGGATTGGTTGCAGAGAAACGTGGTCGCAGTTACGTTGTTGAAGTGGCCGGGACGAAAACTCCCCGGATCATCATCGCTAGGCCCGAGCATATCACACCGGTTGAGGAGTCGAGCTGATGGCAAGGAAGATTCTCCAAGAGAAAATAGTGACTAATTCGGAGGCGCAGGAGATCTTGGGAAAGGTCAAGGAGGAAGAGCTGGGAGAATTCCAGCGCCGCACTCTCGATTATGCGCGAAAGTTCTCGAAAATTCCAGCGGATAAGGGTGAGAAGCTTGTTGATGAGTTATCGTCGAAGCTACAGCTCGATAGGAATGATGCGATCCAGATCGTGAACTCGCTTCCAAAGTCTATTGAAGAGCTTCGAGCGGTATTGACTGTAAAGGGCAGGTTCGTCAGTACAGACCAGCTTAACGGTATTCTGGAAATTATGAAACGATACGTCTGAGTCGATAGAAAACTTCTAACCGATACCCAATTAAGGAGAAAAGGCAGGGTTCAGAATGAGCCCTAATGATTCTCAACCATCCTGGCACTGGCCGACGTAAGTCTACTATCCGGTTAGAGATGTTCTAAGGGAGATAGAGGGGAGAGCTATTCTTGGCGATTCACGAAGATGAGTATCTACAGAGGAGGCATGTTTACGAGGAGCACGCGTACGTTCTGGACTTTCTTCCCTATGGTCGATCCTCGGAGAAATCGAGACACCTTGCAGTGCCGACTGTCCAGATTATGGGCGAACAGTTCTTCACGTTGCTAGAAGCGGAGCTGAAGATCGGTGCTACTGTGCTGGTTCACGAGCGAATCTACATCGGCCGTGATCGCAGAGAGAAGGTTGACAGAATTCTGACTAGAATAAGCTACGAGCAGCTCACGGCGAATGCGAAGGCGGAGATCGTGCCGTTGATAGCGGAACTTGTTAAGACTCAGGAGAAGAGGTTCGTCGACTTCTTCAATAATTCTCAGCCTGTCACGCCCCGGATGCATTCGCTTGAGTTGTTGCCTGGTATCGGTAAGAAGTCGATGTGGCAGATCGTTAACATGCGAGAAAAGAAACCGTTCGCCAATTACAAGGACACCCAGGAACGGACAGGACTCAGCGACATCCCGAAGATCGTATCGAAGAGAATCATTGAAGAACTGAGCACTGACTCGAAGTACCGTTTGTTTACCAGGGTAGTCTGAGCTTGTGGCAACAACTGTACTCTATCGACCGCTGAAAAGACTGGGCCAGAACTTCCTAGCCGACAAGCGCGTAGCCGCTAGGATAGTCTCGAACGCCGAGCTTACCGCAAATGATACGGTTCTAGAACCCGGACCCGGATACGGAACCCTAACCCACCTTCTTGAGAAGCAGGCGGGTCGAATCATAGCGGTCGAGAAAGACCGCCGGCTGGCTGCACACCTCCGGTCAGAATTCGAGAACAGCCAAAACATCGAAGTTATCGAGGGAGATGTACTGGAAATCCCGTTACCACCATTCAACAAGGTTGTGGGGACTCCACCCTACGCTCTCTCGTCGAAGCTGATCCTCTTTTTGACAAGGAAAAAGTTCGAGCTTGCATCTCTTGTGTTTCAGAAGGAGTTCGGGGAGAGACTTCTCGCCGAGGCAGGAACTGCTGACTACGGGAGATTGTCTATCGCTGCACAGCGTTCGCTTGCGATTCGGCCGATCATGAGCATCTCTGCTGCCTCATTTCGACCGAGACCCAAGGTCGACTCCATCCTCTTGCGAATCTCACCTAAAGACGTCAATACGGCTGTGAACCAGGAACTGTTTGAGGAACTGGTCCGGGGGCTATTCAATCAGCGGAAGCGCGTTGTGAGAAGCTCCTTCCTCCACTTCCTATCCCAGAAGATCTGCCGCGAAAAAGCCCGATCAATCTTAGAGACTATAACATTGCCCGAGAAGAGGGTCTTTCAACTAAACATCAGTGATCTAGAGGAGATCAGTCGGCAACTCTTCGAAGTTCTTGAAAACCAACCTCAACCTACAACCTGAAGAGCCTTTTCCCAGTTTCAGTTCAACGGCAATAATATATTGTAGGCAGAACCCTCGTGCCTGCATCTCCCATGCCGATCACTGATGTGATGAAGAAGCAGCTTGCCCAACGTCACAGGCTGTTCTTCAAGATATGTAGAACGTGCGGGTCACGGAACTCGCCGAACGCCTACAGATGCCGCCGCTGCCGCGGAGACAACCTTCGCTGGAAGAAACGAGAACTCGGAGCAAAATAGGACCATTCTGGGCCGCGCGATTCGAGTAGGCCCCGGGCCCCCCCATGAAAATTCACGGTACAGATTTACTACCGGTTTCAGGACGAGATCAAGCACTGTTTCAAGACGTGTTTCAGTCACAGTTTCAATAGGAGTTTCAATGCAGGTTCCACAGCCGTTTCTGATACTGGTTCAGTAACCGGTTTCAGCCCGATTTCAGAACCTATTTCGAGGCTATTCTCGAAGCCGATCCTCCTGGGTTTGCGATCTATTGCAGCGGGGAAACCTGCTGGAGGAGCAGCCTGGGAAGCTCAGAGGGGACCTCGGCGACAAGAACGCCCGCCTCTCTCAAACTCTTCATCTTAGCATCCGCGGTTCCCTCTGTTCCCGTTATGATGGCGCCCGCGTGGCCCATCCGCTTTCCGGGGGGAGCGGCTCGACCAGCAATGTATGCGGCGACCTGTTTCGGATATTTCGTATCTCGAATGTAGGATGCGGCGTCCTCTTCAGCGGAACCTCCGATTTCACCTATCAGAACGACCGTATCCGTGCCAGGATCGTCCCTGAAAAGCTTGAGAACCTCGACGAAGTTTAGTCCTGTGAATGGATCCCCGCCTATCCCGAGACAAGTGGATTGCCCGATGCCCTCGTGGGTTAGCGATGCCGCGATCTCGTAGGTCAAGGTCCCGCTTCTCGATGCGAGCCCGACATTGCCAGGCCTGAACACGTCACCAGGCATAATACCCAGCTTAGCCTCCCCAGCAGTAATTATTCCCGGAGTATTAGGACCAATGATAGTAGCGCCACGGGTCCTTGCATACTCGATGAGTATCATAGAATCTCTTGCCGGGATCATCTCTGTGATTATCACAACTGGGCTTAGGCCCGCGTCGATTGCTTCCATCCCAGCCTCCTTAGCGAATGGGGCGGGGACGAAGATTATGGATGCGTTAGCATCCGTCTTCTCAAGGGCTGAGGCGACAGTGTCGAAAACTGGGACGCCGACCGAGGTTGTCCCTCCTTTTCCGGGTGTTACGCCTGCGACGATCTTTGTTCCATAGTCGAGCATGAGTTTAGTATGGAATGCGCCCTGGTTGCCGGTTATTCCTTGGACAATAGCCCGGGTCTGCTTCCCCATCAAAACTGCCATCTAAGCAGCCACCTTGCTTACAGCGAGTCTCGCTGCCTCATCCATCTTATCCATGGCGGTCAGTCCAGCCGATTGGAGTATTCGCCTTCCTTCTTCCTGGTTGGTTCCGACCATCCGTATGACGAGTGGTTTCTTGAGACCCATGACCTTCTTTACGTCAACGATCCCTTTTGCGACCTCGTCGCATCTGGTAATCCCCGCTAGAATGTTGACGAATACTGCGCGGACTTTCTCGGCCCCCTGTATGATCTGGAGCGCCGTTGCAACATGTTCCGCGTTTGCTCCTCCTCCAACATCACAGAAGTTCGCTGGTTTTCCACCGTACTGTTTCACAAGGTCGAGTGTCGCCATAACGAGTCCTGCGCCGTTTCCTATGATGCCTATGTCGCCGTCTAGCTCGACGAAAGCGAGACCATTGTCGCGAGCTTTCGCCTCCAGAGCTGTTACTTCTCCGCTGATCTCTTTTGATCTCTCTTGGAATTCTGGATGTCGGAAGAGACTGTTATCATCGACTATCACTCTGAGGTCTGCGGCGACGAAACGGCCGTCTTGGGTCTCAATGACTGGATTGCTTTCCACCAGTTCCCCATCATAGATCACGGATAATCGATAGAGATTGGAGAGAAAGTCGGAGAATGTGCCTTGTTGGGCTCCTTGGTATCCTAGCTTCAGGGCGATCAGTCGAGCGTCGTAGCTTCTCATCCCGAACACTGGGTCAAGGCGGTGTCGGAGCACTTTCTCGGGTGTTTGTCGGGCGACATCTTCAATGTCAATTCCGCCCTGGTCGGATGCGAGGACTGTCTGACAACGGTTTGCTCGATCTAGAACGATACTTGCGAAGAGCTCCTTTTTTGCAGTAGCTTTCTGTTCGATAAGGACTTTCTTTACTTTCTCGCCTTTGATTGTCATATTTAGAATCTCATTCGCCCTATCACGGGTCTCGTCGGGCTTGCTGGCGAATTTTATTCCACCAGCCTTTCCCCGTCCAGCAACAAGGACCTGGGCTTTGATAACGGCCTCTCCACCAATACGCTTGTGAATATCCCTGGCTTCCTCTGATGTGGAAGCTACTGCGCCTCGAGGCGTGCTTATGCCGAGGTTTTGCGCAATAGATTTCGCCTCATATTCGAAGAGCTTCATTAGATCAATCCGAAGTTGCCGGTCAGAAAGCCCATCAGTATTTGGCTGTTATCACGCAGTTAGTCAAGCGGGTCTGGGCTGCTGATTCGACGCTAGCGCGATTGAGGCATGCTCCTGACCCCGCGACGGAACGTGAGCATGAGCAAACGCCCATATTGGATTCCACTCCATGAAACCAAATTAACCGGTCAAGGGCTCAATCTTGCTTGAAATGGATTTTCTTAGACGCTGCCCAAAGTGTGGACGAATGTTCCATGTCAAATTCGTTGGCAAGATCCCTCTTAGTCTGGAGAGGGAATCAACGTGGGTCCGTCGCGACTTAAGAAGCCGAGAACCGGACACGCCGCTTATCCTTGACCATATGGAGGTTCAATACAACTACAAGTGCGAATCTTGTGGGCATGAATGGTCCGAGAAACGTGCTGAAATACACAAGGAAAGATGAAGAGGCGTACCTTTCTCAAGGCGGGCAATCAAACCTTGGTGAGAAGCAAAGCGAAACCAGCCAGTTGGTCGTGTCCCGATTGTGGCAGACGGTTCTCCAAGCGAGACCAAAAAACACGTCCACGGACGCTGGACGGTCAAGAGCCATCTCGAAAGTAAAAGCCGGAGCGTCCTAGAATTGTACAAGCGCTTCGTCGAACTGGTTGGAGAATCCGGTCCTTTCGAATACCTCCTGGAAAGTCCCAGATCGGATTCAGGATAGATAGAATATTCGCAGGTGTGAAGCTAACAGAGGACAGCCTTGACGGGTATCCAGACATTGCCAGAGCCATTCGAACCCCACGCCTCTATCACGTCGCACCCTACCAGCGAAACCTCTTCGTTCACCATTCCGGGTCAAAGTATTAGATGAGCTCGACGCCAAGTTCGCAAGCTGGATTCTAGAGTCGTATGGAGTCGGAGGGACGGCACCTGGATAGACGCGAGCTCGAAACCGCTTTCGCTCCGTTGAGGTTTAATAGAGACTTGTCCCGATCATAAGTAACCAGATTTACAAAATGAGCTCCTACATTGACAATGTCAGCTGGAAAGCCAACGACGAAATTCGAATGTCCTTTTTGTGACTCTGCATTCTCGTCGCTCATTACTACAGAGAGCGAGCTTAGACAACGTGTGTTGGTAGTGCATGGCCGAGTACTAGACTTCAACTCGGAAACCGTGAAACTACCCGAACCTCGGCCCAAGGGATAACCCTCCGCCTGGACAGCTCGCCGTACTAAGTATAGACTATCGAGTCACTAAGTCCGGTATGTTCATCAGTGGAGCTTCTCCCCTTTCTCGAACATCCTGATCATCTGCCTGATCCTCATCCTCCTCGACTCTTCGTTCTTTGCATTCTCGAGCCTGAACACAATCGAGTAGACGTTGGCGCGGTTCAGCGTCTTGAAGAAGGCCTCCGCCTCTTTGTTCTTCCGGAGTGCTTTGATGAAGTCCTCGGGCAGTTTCGCGGTGCTGGGCGGGCTGTAGGCTCGGGCCCACCTACCGTCTCTCTTCGCCGCTCTTACTTGCTTGAGGCCAGCTGGCTTCATTCTTCCTTGTCTTATCAGTGTCTCGGCGCGTTTGGTGTTAATCTTTGACCAGATGCTCTTTGGTCTCCGAGGCACGAATCTGCCCAGCCATGACTTTTCATCGTAGGGCTTGGCTTGGCCGGTGATCCACCCGTAGCACAACGCCACGTCAAGCGCGTCAGAAATGTTTATCGAAGAAACGTTGGACGCCTTCTTGAAGAACCGAATCCATGTCCCGCTTGACTTGGAGTAGTTCTTGGCTAGCCATTCATCCCATTGACTCGCCGACTGGAACTCGGCTATCTCGTCCATGGCACCGAAGGGGGTGGGGAGGACATTGTTAAGTTGCCGGGTGGTCCCGAGCAAATTTCGCTCTCCAGCATCCGCAAACTTTGCAAAACCGCCTAGCGTAATGCATTTATGAAGCCGGGACCGCCAATGGTTAGAAGTCGGTTTAGATCGACTGAGATAGGTCAACGCTTGTTCGGGCGCGAGATTCCCAAGGATCGAGAGACTCAAACAGACGAGGCCCTACCACCTTTCCACCGGGACGGGTTGAGGCGTCAATGGTAAGGACGATCCTGGACAATTTCTGTGTCAAGAGCGGTATTTTCTGTTCTCGGTGCGAGGAGAAGCTGAAGAAGGGTCAGATCACCGACCTTGATATCCGAGTTATTCGTAGTATTACCGAACTGGAAAAAGAGAATCCGACCCTCCAGGAGGTTACCTTCCACAAGGCGGTGGAGGCGGGCGATATCATGGCGCTCATGGTAGACCGAAGGGGCATGGACACCTTCCTTGCCAGCGGTGCCAAGCTAGCAAAGAATCTAGGAGACCGCGTCGGTAAGCGGGTGAAGGTTCTCAGCCAGGGCGGTGATGATAGGGACTTTCTTGAGGGGCTGTTCACACCCTTCTCGATCTTGACGATCAATACGATCTGGCTTCCGGATGGGAGTCGGGAAACGAAGGTTATCCTGAACGGGCGGCGCCCGAGGCGGAATCCTGTGGATTTTGAGGTTGTTAAGAAGCTCGCCCGTGAACTGAAGAGTCTGACGCTTAGAATAGAGTTCGAAGACTGATCTTCCCTTTGGGAAGCCCTTCCGATCGCTACGATGTGGTCACGGTTGGGGCAGGAGTTGCTGGTTGCGAGGCTGCTCTAGAGGCGGCCAAGAAGAACGCACGCGTCTTGCTTCTAGAAGAGCACCCACAGGTAGGCTTGCCAAGCCACTGTTCGGGTGTTGTGAGTCTCAAAGGACTAGAACTGTTGGGTCTGGAAGCCCGTTCGAGTTTCAGTCAGAAACTGATTCATGGAGCGAGGTTCTATCCTCCGCGCGGCGAGCCGATAGAAGTCCGGAAAAAGGATCCGGTCGCGCTCATACTGAACCGGATGAAGCTGGATCAGTTTCTGGCGAAACAGGCCATGGCAGCAGGCGTGGATCTTCGGGCGAAGACTCGTGCATCAAAATTCGAACGGACGCCAGACGGAGACCTCCTAACCCTCGGAGACGGGTCGAAGATAGGGGCGAGAATAGTCATCGATGCCAGCGGAGCTGGAAGTCGGCTTCCAGAGCAGGCTGGTCTTCAGAGTCCTGATTGGACGCAGATTCTGCCGGGCTTGCAATACGAACTGGTTGACATGAAGGAGCAGGGTGATCTGGTCGAACTTTTCTTCGGGTCGAAAAAAGCCCCAGGATTCTTCGCATGGAGCATTCCAACTGGGAAAAACAGCGCAAGAGTAGGTCTCGCGTCGAAAAAGGGCAATGTGAAAAAATTCCTCGATGATCTAGTTAAGGAGCAGTGGCCAAAGGCGACGGTCGATGCCACAAAATCAGGGTCAGTACTTGTTGCTGGACCTATGGCTAGATGCTGGTCCCCAGGCTTTGTCGTTGTCGGGGACGCTGCCGGACAGGTAAAACAGACGACGGGCGGCGGGATTGTAATCGGAGGGTACTGCGGAAAACTAGCCGGGGCTGCAGCGGCATCGGCCGCTAGCCACAGTGGAATAGACTCCGAGCGTTTTCTAAGAAGCTATGATAACGAGTGGAGAGAGAAGTTTGGATCTGATCTCCGTAAGATGAGCCTAGCACGGAAAATGTTCGCCAGCCTATCAGACGAGACCCTTGACCGATTATTCTCCGTTTTACGGGACAATGTTTCGGAGATCGAAGCGGAAGGAGACATGGATTTCCAAGGGAAGATTATCACTCGTATGTTGAAGAAGCGAAAAGTCGCAGCGCTTCTCCCACGCGTCGCAGCAGATGCCGTCAAAGCGTTATTTTCCTGAGACGGTCGTCTCCGCCCGACAAGCTCTAGCTTCGAGGAAGATCCTTCTTTGTCCTCTGGTTTGCATACATCTGAATTGATCTACATTTCGGACAGATTAGCATACCCACAATGGGGACAAACCAGGGAGGTGGACATTCCAAACCCTCAGAGATTCAAAGCGACTGGCCTTGATGAAGAGCGCGCCTCCCGGTGTGATTCTGAAACTTAGATTACCACGCTTCTCCTCGGTCGGTTAAAATCCCCTATTATTCTTCAGGCCGCAATATATTTCATGAAACTAGATGAACCGGAGGTTCCTGATAGTCCTCAGCGTCGCGATTATCGGAATGGTGGCTGCGGTAGGGGTTTTCATCTACTGGCAGCAAGCAAATACCCTCGCATGTCTAACAGTGTGCGGCTGCGGCGCGTGCCAACCAACCGGTAGAGAAGCGTTGAACATGGTTTCTTTCCAGCTAAACTCCCCAACAAATGTGAGCTTGACAGTCAAGAACGTCGGGAATCTTTCCCTCGCTCTCCAAGAGTACTTTGTCAAAGACTCTGCAGGAGACCAGTGGCAGAGTGGCAATCGATGGCAGAACGCGACCACCTCTGGCCCGACACTTTCACCGAATATGGTCGCAACAGCTATCGTAATGATAGGTCAGAGTTGCAGTAGCTGTTCCTACACTGGAACCTCTGGAGCATTTTCCTATTTCAGCTCTGGCAAATCATACACGGTTGAAGTAGTTACCGCAAGGAACAATCAATTCACGTTTTTGCTCAACATGTAGCCCGCTCGCCTGGTCCCAAGGGCAGAATGTCACGGGAACTTCAAAGGTCATGTAGGGCTACTCGATACCGACTTAAGAAGAAGCACTTGCGTCAGCAGTCAAAGACGTTAGCAATGAAAATCCTGGTTGTAGGATGCGGTAAGGTCGGTTCGGAGATCGCCCGTGACCTAGCAGGATCGAAGGAGGTTGATTCTGTAGTTGCGATGGACGCTAGTTCTCAGAACCTGAAGCATTTGAAGAAGAGGGTTCCTAAGATCGAAACTGTTAACCTGAGTATATCACAAAAGACCCGTTTTCATGACCTTCTCGGGAAGGTCGACCTTGTTTGCGGTGCTCTGCCGGGCCGTCTTGGTTTTGACCTGATGACTGAGACGGTGAAGGCGGATGTGGATACCGTGGATATTTCCTATACTCCGCGGGACGCCTTTCTGCTTCAGCGTAAGGCGAAGGAGGCTGGTTGTCTGGTTGTGCCTCAGTGTGGGGTAGCGCCTGGTTTGACGAACATGTGTGTTGGTGATGCTTCGAGGAAACTGGACCAGATGAAGTCAGTGGAGATCTTTGTGGGTGGTCTTCCCGAGAAGCCTGAACCGCCATTGAATTATCGCATTGTGTTTTCTCTTGAAGATGTTGTGAATGAGTACTCTCGACCTGTACAGGTTATCGAGAACGGGAAGAGAAAGAAGGTTGAAGCGCTGTCCGGGCGCGGTCTTACCAACTTTCCCGGAGTCGGCAGGCTGGAATATTTTCTCACTGACGGTCTCGGCTCCCTTCCGAGAAGTTATCCTAGAACCCGAGAGATGCACGAGTTCACGCTGAGGTATCCGGGGCACGCGGATATGATGCAAACGCTCCGAATCTTAGGCTTCTTCGAACGAAATCCCGTAAAGATTAGCGGTGTTGAGGTGGAGCCGCGGCAGTTGTCGATAGAACTCCTTCGCGGAGCAATGTCGCACGGGTCGCCTGAAGACTTTCTGGCCTTGAGGGTTGACGTGGAGGGCCTGTCTCGCGGGAAGAAAATTCATCTTCGGTATCAACTTCTCGACCACTATAACCGACGATCAGGGGTCTCGGCGATGGCTCGGACGACAGCCTACCCCTGTACATCTGTCGCTCTGCTCGTGGGACGCGGAGAGATTAGAGAGACAGGTATTGTTACTCCGGAAAGGATTGCTCAGGAGGAGAGCCTCTTCCAATTTGTAGTAGACCGGCTTGACGAGCACGGCGTCAAAGTCAAAATGGCTACGCTGAATTGAGCGATAGATGGTGGTGTGACTATATGTGAAGAAAGTTTGTGATCACTCGCGACAAAAGCACTGCTGTGACTGACAATACTATCGTTATGAATCTGGAGACGACTTGTATGTCGAAGGGCCAGGTTGGTAGGGATGAGATCTTCCTGTCCAGGATCTCCACTTCTTGGAGATCAGTTAGCCTTGCCAAGCGAGTGTGAACATCGTCCATTGTTGCAGTTCCTTTCGGTTGGGAGGGGTCCGGGTTGAGGCGTGGATAACGGGCCACCACCTCTTGCATCAGTCGGCGTTTCTCCGCCTGCATCTTCGCATGTATGCTGTTGAGTGGTAGGAAGAAGAGGACGACTCCGAGGAGGACAAGGAGGAGGAACGATGCTGTGCCTGTGGCAGAAGGTGGAGGGAATGTGGAGAACAAGAGATCGGTGAGGAGCAGTCCTCCGAAGTAGACTGCAGTCAAGGAGAGGGCGAGGTTGCCCATCGGCTTTGACCCCATCATCCTATCCTCCAGGAACGATCCCAATCTCAGGGATTCGCCTCCGAGCCTGTGTAGACCCAGGCTTGCTGTCAGGAATTCCCAGAGGTAGGTTGAGAACGCGAGGGCGTTCAGATAGACGACAATTATGTTTCCAAGGATTATCCCAGGGATCGGAGGGAGGACGCCAGCAACGCGTATGACGCCAGAAGGAATGTTCCCAGGAATATTGTCAGGATAATGACAGGTGCTTGCTGGGTCATCCTTCCGAAAGCCCGTTCATAATCCTGCACTCCTCCGGACAACCTTGCGGCTATTGAGGCCTCTGATGCTACGACCCTCAGCCGCATGTAGCGGACCATGATGAACAAATAGAAGGGGAGGAAAAAGTTCAGGATCGCGTTGGGCAGAGAAAGGGGAAACCCTCCACTCACTAGGTACTGGATGACGTAGAACACGGGACCGCTAGGTATAACAGCCGACCAAATGAGGGCGGCCAACGGATAGGGAAGGGGGATTAGCTTGACGAATCGCTCGATGAGAGTATAGTTCTCTATACGGCTGGAAGCCAAGGATTGACGAGTTTTCTCGACAGGTATTTCCTTAGTTAAGTCTGCGGTGTTCTCAGGATTCGTGGCTTCCCTGTTGAGAGGATCGGTCTCTGTTATCTTGACAGTTTAAGCTGGTAGAGTCTTCCTCTCTTTGGTTATGCTCCAGTAGAGCAGGATCGCGATGATTACCGCGCCTCCAACTCCTCCCTTGGCCCAGCCGTCATTGTAAACAACTCCCAGAACCGCGAGCACGCTCGCGAGAAATATCAAAGCAACAAGGAAAATGGTTCCAATAACCGATCGTTCTAAATGCGTAGGAACTGACATGGTCATTGCTCTAGCCCGCTACTATTTCACCGGCATCAGCGTACATTGTTTATAAAAAAGGCTAGTATGGCAACCTAGAAGGGAGAGGAGTTAGATATGAAGCGCAAGGTGTTTTTCGACGTTGTTGCATCTATCGACGGTGTTGTTGCTCCTGAAGGAATGGATCTGGCCCACGCGAACGACCCGGAGTACAAGCAGTGGCTCAGCCAATGGATGAAGCTCCAGAATTGGGTCTTCCAGCAACGGTTCTTCCGCGAGAACCTTAAGCTCGGCGAAGGCGGTGAGACCGGGCACGACAACCGGCTGTTAGAGTAGACGTTCAAACGAACAGGCGTGAGCATTATGGGGAAGCAGATGTTCGACGGAGGAGAACGCTTCTTGCCCGAAGAAGCGCTTTTCCCACACCAGTCTACGTTCTGACCCATGAAGTTCGGAAACCCTGGGAACGCCCCCGGCGGCACTACTTTCCACTTCGTGAATGACGGGATAGAGAGCGCGCTTGGACAGGTGAGAAAGGCTGTGGGGAACGGGGATATCCGAATCGCGGGAGGAGCTGATCATAGTCCTCTGCCACTTTGGCAATCCATGGTTTGAGGATGTCGCCGAGCTGATCTACAAGCATCCGAACGTCTACGCGGACATTTCCGGACTGATTACGGGTGGCGTATACGCCGAGAAGTATGCCGAGTGGCTTGCCAGGAAAATAAGCGAAGCCATCTACTTTGCAGCCGGCGCCCAGAAAGTCATCTTCGGAACCGACTACCGGTCACGAAACACGCGGATACACCCGATCTGGTGAAGAGGCTGGAAGTCGATGAGCGGGACAAGGAGAAGATACTCCGGCATAACGCGGCGCGGGTTTTCAGACTATGACCGCCCGGGAGGATCTCGTGATCGTGGACATCCCCACCAAGAAGAGGGCGGCCCTGGAATGGATTCTTGAGGAGAGCTTCGAAGGATGGTATTTGATGTATTCGAAGAGGACTCTTCGAGATATCGAGCTGGTCAGAGCGGCCATGGAATCCGGCAAGCCGGTTGGGCTGGTCATGACGAAAACGCTGGAGAAGGGAACCGTCGGCTACGTGTACTACATTGCTGTGGCAAGGGCCCACAGGAAGAGGGGGATCGGGAAACTGCTCTTGGAAGACGCCTTTCGACACTTCAAGGCCTCGAGTGTGGAGGAAGTGTTCGCTAGCGTGGAAGAAGACAACAAACCTTCGGAAGCACTTTTCGCTTCAGAAGGGTTCACACGGACGAGTCTCGGCGAAGTCTCCAAGAGACACGGGAATCTTCACACACTCAACATGTACCGGGAAATGCTAGTCGTTCCAGGTGAGGTCCTGTTACTCAAAGCGATCGCTTGAGACCTGCCATGGCTCAAATACGAGATCATCTCTGAACGCGGGGCTAGGAACCTCTAGGCAACCGTTAGGTCATGCCAGCCGCGACAGTCGGCCTCCTGCTCACGTTGGTTGGCAATTCAATCGCTTTTCTTCATGGAAGGAGAGAATGGAAGCGAGGTGCTATTAGGTGCAGACTTGAAGAACGTTGGGTATCAGACCTAATTTTCAGGACAGGCTCTTAGAAGAAAAAGAGAAGGGAGTTTGCGTCCAGTAGCTACGACCGTTTCAGAGTTCTCTTCTGTCGAGAGCTGATAGTTGAGTGATAGGCTGTGCCAATGTCGATATGGACGTCTGGGTTGTCAGCGTGCTAGCCTGGGGCGAAGGTGAACCCGTAACGCAAAGGATCGGGGAGCCCACGCACACCTGGATTATCAGGCTCACCGTCTCCGAGCCGCTCTTGCCTGTTACTGTAATGTTGTAGAAACCAATGTTTGTGCGGGATGTCGTGGAGATCGTCAGCGTGGAGTTTCCTTTTCCACCAGCGGTGAGAGTGATACTCGTGGAGCTCAGGCTGGCTGTGGGCGATTTAACGCCGCTGGGCGAGACCGCGGTCGAGAGGGTGATAGTTCCCGTGAAACTGTTCACACTGGAGGCTGTTACGATAGACGCTCCGGAGCTGCCTGGCTGGACTGCGACGAAGGTCGGACTAGCGGACAAGCTGAAGCCCATCACCGTGACGCTCACGATGACCGACCTAGTATCAGTGCCGCTCGTTCCACGGATGCTCACAGAAAACTTGCTCGGTGTTGAGGAGCTGAAGGTTGCAGTCGAGCTGGCGCTTCCACCAGCGGTCAAGGTTACGCTGGACGGATTGAAGGTTACGGTCACGCCTGCAGGGATGGATACTGCCGCAAGAGTTACCGTTCCAGCGAAGCCATTGAGACTTGTGACGGTGACGGTGGACGTACTGGTGGACCCGGCGTTGAAGCTCAAGCTTGTAGGAGAAACGGAGACTTTGAAGTCTGTCACTGTTACGCTCAGCGTTAGCGTGGCGGAGAGCGTGCTTGTCAGTGCGGTGTTCGGGTCTGTGACTGTGTAGGTGCCGTACAATGTCACCGAGTACGTGCCTGCGGCTGGCGCGCTCACAGTTAGTATCGTTGACGCGGAGCTGCCGGGCGTGAGAGTGACGCTGGAAGGGTTGAGAGACGCGCCGAGGCCGGAGGTCTGCGTGGTTGTGAAGGTTACACTTCCAGTGTCGAATATTCCAGGGAAGCCGTTCTGCGATGTGGCGGTGATGTTGGCGGTAGCCGTTGTGTACGCGGGTACCGGTCCGAGGCTTGATCGGCTACTGGAGAGAGCGACGGATGCTTGAGTGAAGCTTGATGTGAACGTGGCTGTCTGAACGGTCTCTGGGATCGCGCTGCTTCCTAGGGAGAGGAATACGCAGGTGTTGGTGCCGAAGACGCTCTCGCCGGAGCAGGCTGAGTTGATCTGGAAGCTGAGGGGAAGGTTCGTGGTTATGCCCGTTATGTTGTAGGTCACGGCGAATAATAGTCCGGTAGTCGGTGATGGCGTCTGGGAGAGGATGAAGGCGGCCACCGAAACTGTGTTGAAATTGTCCTGTCCACCGCAGCCACCGCCGAAACCCCCAATGCATTCCTCCAAGAAGCTGGGGTTTCCAATGACGCTGCCTGTTAAGTCCACGCTTATAGGCCGTAGTATCGTTGAGTCAGAGACGAGGGTCGCCTCGAATAGGTTGAAACTTCCTGAGCCACTGACGAAGACACCGATCTTCAGCTGAGTGGGTGAAACCGTGAATGGGCCGTCGAAATTCCATCCCGGCAATCCGGGACACGAGCTGAACGATGAGGCTTGGCTGATGTCGGCGATACAAACCGTTCCTCCAACGCCTACTGTGATGGTATTCGCGTGGCTTAGCGAGCCGCTGGTTCCGGTGACAGTCGCAGTGAATGTTCCAAGGGTTGAGCCAGAAACGGAGAGTGTGGAGGTAGCAGTTCCGTAGGCGGATAATGTTAGGCTGGATGGGTTAAGAGATGCGCTCATCCCCGGTGCAGAGACGGAAAGGGTCACTGTGCCGGCGAAGTTGAACAGGCTGGTTACTGTTATCGTCGAAGTGCCGGAGCTACCGGCGGTCATGGAGAATGTAGTGGGGCTTGCTGAGATCGAGAAGTCGGGCGGTGGAACGATGACTGATATTGTCACAGTCTTCGTTAACAGCTGACCGCTGATGATTGAGCTGGCGTTCACAGTAACCGTGTAGCTGCCCGGCGGAGTAGAGGTGCCAGCCGATACGGTCAGGGTTGAGGTGGCCTGAGAGTAGCCGGGCGGTACCACCACAGTCGGGTTCAGCATGGCGGTAGGACGGTTGGGAATCGTAGCGTTTGAGACTGTCGCCGAGAGTGTGACGTTTTGAGAGAAGCCTCCGAAGCTTTGCACGATGATGGTAGAAGTGCCCGAAGATGCTTCGCCGAAGGTCAGGCTTGTTGGACTAGCGGAGATGGTGAAGCCCGCAACTGAAAACTCAATCGATGTTGTATGGGACAGGGAGCCTGATGCGCCTGTGATAGAGACTATGTAGACGCCTGGAGCTGCTGAGATCGAAGCAGAGACTGTTAGGGTCGAATTGGCGGACTTGCCGGCTGCGAGAACGACTACTCCGGGGTTGAACGAGAACGAGACGCCTGAAAGTGCTGGTGCGGATAAGGTGACGTTTCCAGAAAACTTGTTCAGGCTGGTGAGTGTGATTGTGAAGGTTCCGGATGCGCCCAGGTTGAATTGGACAAATGATGGGCTTGAGGAGATTGTAAAGTCTGGTGATGGAATGAAGACAGAGACGACTGTAGAGTGGGAAATTGTGGTCGATCCCATTGTTGTGCTCCCTGTTGTGGTGAACGTGTAAGTCCCTGGGGAAACCGAGGCGGTGGCGGAGATTGTGAGTGCCGCTGTGCTGGTCTGATTTGCGGTGAGAAGTGGAGTGTTCGAGCTGAGTGAGGTCGAGAAACCTGCGGGTGAGGTGCTGACAGAGAGTGATATTGTGCCGGAGAATCCGTTGAGGCTGACGATCCGAATGATGGACACGCCTGAGAAGGCGGTAAAGGTTGGGAAGGTTAGGTTGGATGGGAGCGCTGCTATGGCGAAGTCTGTGACCTTGACGGTGATGCTGACAGCGTGAAATAGTGAGCCTGACGTGGCATTTACCGTGATCTGGTAGGTTCCGGTAGCAGTTGAGGTTGTTGTGGAGACCGTCAGCGTGGAGGACGCAGATCCGCCTGTGGTCAAGGTTCTGCTTGTGGGCGATAGGGATGCCGTTGGCCCAGCGACCGGGATGATTGTTGAGAGGGTTACGTTACCCGTGAAGCTGTTTAGACTGGTGAGGGTTACTGAGGAGGTCGTTGAAGAGCCAGGCTGTATGGTAATAGTGGTTGGGCTCGCGGTTGTGGAGAAGTCTGCTCCTACTGTCACGGATACTGTGGCCTTGTAGGTTTTCGAGCCGCTAGAGCCTGTAACGGTGACTGAGTAGAGACCTGAGGGGGTCCTCTTGGTGGAGACTGTGAGTGTTGAAGATGCTTTCCCACCGGCCGAGAGAGAAACGCTGGTTGGGCTGAGTGATGCGGTTGGGCCGGTCGGTGAGACTGATGCGGTCAATGATACGGTCCCGGAGAAGCCTCCTAGGCTCGCGACTGTGATAGCAGACGTGCCTGAGGCAGTTGCTGCGAGGTTGAGGTAGTTGGGAGTCGGGCTGATCGAGAATCCCGCGACCTTCATGCTTCCGATAAACGTCGACCAGCAGTTCCCTGACCAACAATCTCCGCTGGCCAGATTGTGGAACTCGCCTGCTACCCAGACCAGTGTAGTGTCGGATGGGTCGACGGCGGCTCCGAAATAGTCGCCGTATCGAGCCCGGGCTCCGAATGTGTGTTGGTCGCTGGTGTCGTTGGCTGTTCCAGCGATCAGAGTTGTCGGGGAGGCAAGAGTGTTGATCGGGTCGCTTGGGCCTTGACCTGTGACGGCGAGGCTTGGATAGCAGCATGTCGAATTTGTCTGTGAAGAATAACCGTAGACGAGATCTAAGCCGCCTTGCGAATCGATGCGCAGAGCCGGGTAGAAGTAGTAGAAGCCCTTGGCGCTGAAGTTCATGTCCTGGACCACCTTGTTGATTATCGTGTCGATCTGAGTGAGTCGAATACAAGCGCGAGTTGTATTGTCACCTGTAGGTGTGCATGATGTGTCGAGGCCGAACCACAGTTTTCCTTGGAACCAAGCTGCGTCCAACACTCGCTGGTCGCCCGAGTCGATCACCGAGGTTGTTCCGGGCTGCAGTCCCTTCACTGGAATGCTTACGCCACTGATGTGGAGATTGAGAACCGGATTTACCGTAACGACCCCGGGAGAGGCGCCTGTTATGGAATAGAGCTGGACTGTAGACGTGCTTGAACTCACTTCTCCCGCACCGACGCTGACCATGTACTCTGTTGCCGTTGAGCTAAGCGACTGTACTGGGTGTACTGATTCCTGGCTGGAAAAGGGCCCGAAGCTTGCGAAGTCTACGCTGGTAAACCCTGCGAGCATTTCGGCCTTGCTCAGAGCCCAGTACTGGTCTCCTAGATAGACAGCAACGGCCTGCCCGTTCCTTGCCTCGACAGCCGTGAACACGTTTGCTGTGACAACTACCTTGTCGTCGCTGAGACCGAGAATAGGCTGGTCCGGTAACTCGCCGTTACTGTAAGGGCCTAAGGGCAAGGAGATGACGTAGGGGTTCCATGAGCCCCTAGGATCGCCTGATGTCGAGATGGCGATGGTTACATTGCCAGGAAAGACGCCTTGACAATTGCCCTGGATGATCGAGAAGAACCATCTTCCAATGGAGGAGTCGTAGAGAATCTTCGGGTCAGAGAAGCTGGTGCAGCTGGGAACTTTGAGCATGCTGGAGAAGTTCAGAAATTGCACGAAGGAACCCTGCTTTGTGAAGACAGCGCCCTCGACGTTCACAGCCTCGACGACGTAGCTGGTTCCAGTCGCAACCTGAACATCAGGTGGAATGAAGTCTCCCGCTTGGGTCTGGTTGAGGCCATAGAACTTACTCAGCAACGTGGTGCCAGAGGGACCTATGCTTGCAGATCCGCCGGGGGAACTCAGAGGGATAATAGATAAGGATCCGGTAGGCTGGCCGGGGCTTCCCAGAAATGGCCACTTTGTAGAAGGCGAGGAGGCAACGGTTGGGCTGCCCCTGCTCCCGCTAATTGGGGAGCCTCCTTGGCTCGTTGATGAGGTTGAAGGCGTGCTCGCTGGTTGGGGTGCTTGCGACCCTGTCACGGATGTTGTGATGAGTGAGGCCTTGCCTGGAGTGCCGATGATGCTTGGTCCTGATCCAGAATTGTAGCTTGAAGTAGAATTCTCTTTGACAGGACTAGCGTAGGGGTGATACATGATTCCTGGGAGTGCGGCGTTCGAAAAGGATAGTATCGCGATGAAAACTAATCGAATTATTAGGTTTGGTTTTATTCTCAAGATTTTCTAATTCCTACTGTTAGCGTTCGGAAAGGCCGAGCCTCTGAAAATTATCTTAGGTTTTTTCAGAAAACTGTCGGGTAGCTTGAAGTAGTCTATCATTTCGTATCAGGGGCTTACTTTCGACATCGGGACCTTTCCCGAGGTACGGAGGTAAACAGGCATCGGGCATGGAGCCAATAGCAACGCCCAAGGCCGGAACCATGGAGTCGATTCTAGCGGAGGCTGACAACCAAGCAGGCAGATTCAATTGGTCAAAGGCCGCCAAATTCTACACGAGATATCTTTCATTGGTCTCCGAGAAGGATTTTGCAAAACGCGGAGAAAATCTAGAGAGAATCGGTCTTTGCTATTATCAAGCTGCAATGCAAGGCAGCAACATACACACGTCTCGGGAAAGACTCGCCAATGCCCTTTTGGCCTACAAGCACGCCCGCAAATGTTTCGGCGCGTTGGGGCAAAAGGGCAGGGGAGAGTATCTCCGTTGCCAAGCAATGGAAGCATACGTAGCATACTGGTCCGCGGGTCGCGCTTCCAAGAAGAGGCGTCTCCTTGAGGAATCGTGGAGGACTGCGAGGAGTTCCCTGCAGTTTTTCCTATCGCCGACGAATGCGCTCCAATATTCTAGGACGTACAATCAACTCTCGGTAGGTGTTGCCATAGGATTCGAGTACGACCCTACGCTGAGGGACCGTGTTCGAAAGCTCAGAGAAGCTGTTGAACACGGCAGAAGGGCAATTGAGATGCTACAATCTATTGAAAACAAGGAAGAGTTGACGAAGGCTCTTGTAAGAACAGCTCTCTTCCTCGATGCGCTCTCAGATCATATTGGCCCGAGCAGGCAAGGAGAGTATCAGAAAGAAGCCCTTCAATTCTGGTCGAAGGCAATACAAACATCAAGGGAAACCGCCTATCTAGAAACTTCACGCCCTCCCCTAGGATTCCTCAAAATACACGATCAGAACCAAACCCTCGCGATAGCCAGGGAAGCCCTACAAATCGCTAGAAGACAACGCGATAATTTCGCCTTAGGATGGTTGAAGGCCAAACTGTCAAGCTACACGTTCTGGGCAGCAGATGCCAGCGAAAACCCTGCAATGTATGCCAAGCTAGGAGCTCGAGCTCTGCATCTTGCAGAGGAGGCTGCCAAACATTACGATGCGATCAATTTTACGAGTCCTGTTGGCGGAGTGCTATGGGTTCACTCTCCATACGCCGAGCATTTCATGCACTGGTCAGGTCTTGAGACAGATGTGGACAAGGTCCGTGGGCTCCTTGAGAAGAGCCTCAGGAGTACGCCTGAACTAATCAGGCTTGCGAGGAGAAGTCAGTACCCGGATATCAGCCATTATGCATATCATGTGAGTGGAAGGTCGAAGCTGCTTCTCGCCGAGAGGGAGCCAGATCGGCGAAGAAAGAGAAAACTGTTGCGAGAAGCCCTACAACACAGAATCCACGCGGCTCGGATAACTGATCAAATCGAACCGAGGATAAGCTGGAACCGAGGTGTCTCTCTGAGATACCTCGCTGACACCCAGGCGACGCTAGCAGAACTGGAAGTAGATCCGCGGAATCGAAGAGAACTCCTGCTTGAAGCAGTCCACAACAAGGAAAAAGGCCTGAAATGCTCGAACGCTTTCTTCCTTACGCTTGAGCGACCCGAAAGGCACACTCTCAGGGGACCCCTAGGAAGGTACCACCATAGCTACGCAGATCTGCTCTTGCAGCTATACTCGATCACCATGGACCGGAGCAATCTTGAGAAGGCCGCGACAGAGTACGTCACCGCAGCCGACTGGTACCGAAGCATACCTCGGCATGAGAGAATGGCCGAAGTCTACTGGAAAGCCGCAGAAGCCTATGACCGCCTTCAAAGTTATTCTTTTGCATCGGAAAACTTCACCCTGGCATCCAGAGCCTATCTGGGACTGGGTCAACGAGTTCCCGAGCTCAGAGAACTCGGTAAAGAGTACTCCCACTACCTAATGGCATGGAGCAGGATCGAATCTGCAAAGGCCGCTCACATTAGACTTCAATATGGCTCAGCGTCAAGGTTCTACTACTCAGCAGCTCTACTTCACAGATCAACTAAGAGATGGAATTTCCTCGCACCCTACTACTCAGCATGGTCCAAGCTTGAGAAAGCGGAGAGCTTGAGCAAGACAGGTGACCACGAAGATGCCATGCCGATCTTCCACGAAGCTTCAGAACTTTTTCTAGAATCAAGGATCTTGCTTCGCAATCAACTCGCCCTGCTCGACCAAACCGACGAGAGAACGATGGTATCGAAGCTGGTCGAGACACCTTGGGAGATTTACTGCCAAGCAAGGGTCACAGTTGAGGAAGCCATCCTCGCTGAGGGTAGTGAAGATTATCGAACAAGCATCGAGAAGTTCGCCCGCGCCTCAAGGAAGTTGCAAGAAGTTTCCAATCTTTCCCAGTCCGAAGAAGTCCGTAAGGAAACCGGCTTCCTCTCCACCCTATGTGCAGCGTGGCGGCTATCCAACGAGGCCGAGCTTGACGGTTCAACGGAAGAATTACGACAAGCCTGCGAGTTCTTCGAAAGGGCAAAGAAGATGAGTCCTAGTCAAACTGCGATGAAACTTGCACAAGGGCACGAGGCCTTTTGCAAAGCACTCATAGCTAGTCGCGAGTTTGCGGATACCCTTGACCCGAGGTTTCGCGAAGAAGCATCTCGACAACTGGATCTGGCCTCAGGATGCTACCTTGACTCTGGCTTCAAGTCTGCCTCCGACCAGGCGGTTGGGCGAAAGCTCCTTCTTGATGCATCCGCTCGACTGAACAGTGCTAACAGTGAACCTGATCAAAAGAAGAAGGCAGGACTCTATCGAACAGCTGCCGCTCTACTTCACCAATCGGCACTCGCCTTCCGGAGAGCTCGACAGCCTGGGAAAATGGAAAAGGTGCGCGGACTCTTGGCGAAGGCAAAGATGGAGTCGAAGATAGCCACTGATTTGACAGAGATTCTCGATGCGACACTTGGGGCTCCAACTAACGTAGCTTTCCTTACTCCTGCCCAAGGGGACGAAGAGGCTCTCGGCCTAGGAAGATCTGGGAGCGTAGACGTCGATGTCAGGCTGGCAAAAGTCGCAGGAATACCACGGTCAGAGAAGGAGATCGAACTCAAGATCGAGATCACCAACACTGGAAAGGAAACCATTAGAGTCGTCAGGGTGGAGGAAGCGATCCCGGATGGGACCGATTTGAGGGAAGCACCGGAAGCGTGGATGGTACAGGGTAGATCGCTAACTGCGGTGCAGAGTCGGCGAATCGACCCTCTACAAACGGAGACGATTAGGGAAATCCTCCGTCCCCAAAAGGAAGGCTTGCTGAAGCTACGGCCAAAGATCGTCTTTACCGATGCAAGCGGGGCTACGCAGGAGCGAGCTATGGAACCGAGGCTCTTGGCTACCTCGCGAATACTAGAGTTTTTGGCCAACTGTTTCGCGAGGGACTATGATTCCAAACGGCTTGCGGTCCCGGACTGCGGGTGGCGAACCCTCATGGAGATCGTGAATGACTTGAAGATTCCGAGGAGTCATGTTTACGGCGAGCCGAGGTACGGCAGAACTTTTGGACGACAACTGGAGGCTCTCGTCAATTCTTCCCTCGTACAGTACCGGATATTTTCTGGGGAGAGGGGAAGGGGCGGAGACATTACGAAGGTCAGGGTCCTATTGAATAACGATGATGTCAGGAGGTACATTCAGGAATTAGCCCCGAGTCAGGGAGGACTTGATCCTTTCAGCTGGAGCGCCGCGCTTGTTCCTGATAATGGCAAGGGGCAAACGCAGATTGCTGTTACACCTTGACTCGCGCGATCTGGTAGGTCTGCGAGGCCTCCCGTGAAGAAATGATACAGGAAGATTTCCGTAGTGACTCGGCATCATCCGTGTGGGTGTCTGACTCGTTGTTCGATCTCTCGCACGGCATCTTCCATCTTTGAAAAGCGAGACTGGAAACCGGCGGCGAGCAACCGGCCGGGTATGACGTAGCGGCTCTTAAGGATCAATTCGGCCTCAGTCCTATGAACAAACGCCGCGATTTCGAGCATCCGACGCGTCGCGGGCAATCCGAACCATGCTCCGCATTCCCCGCGAAAAATCCTCATCATCTCTCCTTGCTGAATCGGGTTTGGCGACGCTGCGTTGACTGGCCCGCTGAAATCGTCCCTATCGATCAACCATTCCACTGCCCGGCAGAAATCGTGTTCGTGGATCCAGGAAATGAACTGGTGTCCCGCCACCTATCGAACCTCCCAGGCCAAACCGCGTGAGACCTCGAAGCACCCGGAACACGCCGCCCTCTCCTGGGGCGAAGACCATCGCGGTTCGCAATGCGACCTTCCGTGTGGCCGGGGCTCGGAGCCTCATCGAGTGTTTCTTCCCAAGCGCGGGCTACTTCGATGGAAAACGCGTCCTTGGCCTCCGGAGTCGCGCCAATTACGCCGGTGGCTTCATCTATTGGCTGGTCAAAAGTGTGCTTGTAAATGGTTGCCGTACTGGCGTTCAGCCATACCGCGGGAGGCGTGTTGCAGCGAGCGATTGCCTCGCCCAGCACCCGCGTCGAATCGACTCGCGACTCGAGAATCTCTCGCCGGTTGCGCGCGTTGTACCGGCAGTTCACGGATCGTCCTGCGAGATTGACTAGTGCCCGCGCGCCGTCAAGTTCTCTTTCCCATTCCCCAACTGTACGACCGTCCCATTGTACCTGACGAATCGGCTGAGCGGTTGCTCGCGGCGATCTGGTCAGGACCACGACATGGTTGTCTCCAGAGACAAGTCTGTCCGTGAGTATGCGAACAATGAAGCCGCTTCCGCCGGCAACGACGATGTGATTCTTCATCCTCCGACTCAGCTCGAAGGCAGTCTGACTTGAGCAATCAGGTAGAAATGGACTTTGTGTAAGATCTAACCCAACGAATAGAAACCCAATGCTAGGAAGAAACTTGGCTTCGCCGCGACTCGTACTGGTCGGGACTGGTTTATTTCTGCCCTTTCGGAAACGATATTCTGGAGGGCTCGAGTCTCCTTTGGCTGGCAACGAACCCAGTGTCGATCTTGGCCACCGTTTTCCATCCGTCCCAGAAAGTGGAGTGGAGAGCCAAGTGCAGAAAACGGCTGGCAAACGGCTAGAACCAAAACTCCCAATCTTCTCAATACTTAGCTCGATAGAATTCTCGGACCATTTCGTAATCATCGGGGATGTCGGTACAGGGAAGAGCACTGTAACTCCGATTCACGAATACGAATTGTGGAAGGGGAAAAGGCAGATCATCATCCGCGAACCCTCAAGGGCTGCCTGCAACGCTCTCTTCTATTCGCTCCAAGCGCTTTATCCGGATCTAAGAGATGCACTGGCGGTCATTACAAAGGACACTAAGATCAATCTCGGTGGCAAGATCAAGATAGTCACAGATGGCGTCTTGCTGAGAATGCTAGCCGAGAGATCGATTCATGATTCTTCAATCTACTTTGACGAAAGCCACCAGATGACGTCCC